>JABAOH010005923.1_pt1 | contig 71620 bp, 86 predicted proteins | sample 7062181 | NCBI WGS metagenome assembly JABAOH01 (sample SAMN14538630, study PRJNA623070) | marine sediment metagenome | biome: marine biome [ENVO:00000428]; feature: marine pelagic biome [ENVO:01000023]; material: deep marine sediment [ENVO:00002113]; isolation source: pool of 5 deep marine... | reverse complement strand
ATGAGCGGTAGCCAAATTCCGGGAAAAAATGTTGTTGAGGGCATACTGTTTTAATGTGGTTTCGGCAATAACCAGATTTACTGCTTCCGGGTTATGAGAAGCTATGTTACTATTTTCTAGACTCTTAGAAAATATCAATTCTTGTAAATCGTAAGTGGGTATTCCTAAACTTGTCTGCTCCTTAATTTTCTTTCCGTAACCTAATTCCAGTAACTCGCTATCAACTAACTCTCGAATAAAACCAGTGACTACCTGCTTCAGACCAGAAGCAACTATCTTCTTCTCCACATTGTGGGCAACCCGATTGGCAACCTCCAGGGGAATGTTTGCTTCCTTGACCAAGGCCTGACTTATTTTATCTCTATTCCAGGGAGTCAATTCTGCTTCAGTTTCGGTAGCTACCAGGAGAGCGAAGTCAGTGATATCGGTTTTCTTCCTCTTTTTCTTTGATACTTTAAGCTTCTCAGCCATCTTCTGCCTGGCAATTCGATGAAGGTTGTAAGCCCTGGCAGTTAGTGGGTGTCCGCTTTCCATAAGCACAGTCTCAATAGCATCACCGATTGCCTTCATACTCAGCGTTTCACCCTGCAGATAGTTCTTCTTCAAGTGCTGTTCCACATCATTGGCTATTTTCCGAGACATCCGCCAGGTCTCTCCACCGCCTTGCCTGGCTGCCTTGAATACAGCCTCAACGATTTTGCCCTTATTAAAGGGTACAATACGGCCGTCTTTTTTCCTGACTGAAGTAAAGAATCTCTTTTGAACCTTGATCATTCTTCGCCTCCAAAATATAGCTACAATTCCCCTCACCCTAACCCTCTCCCAAAATGGGTGAGGAGACTCCTCAGTTGTATCCCGATTAATCGGGACAGTTACAATATTTAAAAAGATTTTATCAGTCTTGGAAAACCTGCCCTAAAATTTTGAAACAAAAATTTCCCCGAATTCATCAGACCTCGGTATTCTCTTCTCCCAGCGGGCAATTTCCATACCATCATTCTCCAGAATGATTGTGGGAACTTCCAGAGCATCCAAAAGAGAACCTTCGGTCAATCCATCCACTGTATCCAGGTCGTAAAAGGTGAGTTCAATCCTTTCGGTCAATTCCCATTTGTCCAGAAAGAATTGAAATTTCTTTACTGAAGCCTTGCAAATATTGCAGTCTTTTTTTCCAAAGATTTTGACCTTCATCCCCTTTCTCCCCCTAAATTATACTTTCCAAATACCTTCGGCAATTAATTCAGGATGAGCTCTAGCCTCTCCTGCTCAACCACTTGTGTACATTTCCTTTGTGTCTATTTCTGCGTTTCAATTTCTTAAGTTCTTTTAAAAACGTATCTATATCATTAAACTGCCTGTATACAGAAGCAAATCTCACGTAAGCTACCTCATCCAATTTGCGCAGCTTCCTTAACACTATCTCTCCAATTACCTTAGAAGAAACTTCCATTATATAATCTTGCAACTCTTCCTCAATCTCGCTCACAATTTTCTCTACAGTATCTAGAGAAATTGGCCGTTTCTGACAGGCGAGCAGAATGCCTTCTTGCAACTTATTGCGGTCAAAAACCTCCCTCCTTTTATCCTTCTTAATGACCATAAGAGGCATACTTTCAATCCTCTCAAAAGTAGTAAACCTCTTCTTGCAGGCATGACATTCCCTGCGTCTCCTGACCACAGAACTTCCTTCTACTGGTCTGGAATCGATTACGCTTCCTCCAGAGTTGCCGCAAAATGGACACTTCAAGATAACCACCCCGAGATACAATATAAAGTATGCAATTCATAGTATCATACTACATATAGTGCTGTCAAGAAAAATTTGATACAATTATTTTTTAGCTTAGGAGAGAAAATTTGTGGGGTATTCTATTTTTTTCTGGTGGACAATAATCTTTTTGTCTTCTTAATCAAATCTTCCATACTAAACGGCTTGGTAACATAATCGAAGGCTCCTTGAAGGAATCCTTTTAATCTACTTCCATAATCGTCCTTGGCAGTTAACATAATGATGGGAATCCCGAAAGAATTCTTGTCTTCGCGTAACCTCTTGCAGACTTCATAACCGTCTCTTTTGGGAAGGAAAACATCCAATATAATAATATCAGGATTTTCTCTGTGCGCTTTGTCTTCAGCTTCTATACCGTCAATGGCGGTTATGACTTGATATCCTTCATACTCTAAACTCTCTTTCAAAAGCTGTAATGTATCTGGCTCATCCTCTACTACAAGAACTTTTTCTGGCATAATTGTCTCCCATCTGTTTTCTATCACACAAAAGGTAAAAGAATGGCGAATCTCCTGCTCTCATCTTCAAAGCGAACTTTCCCGCCCTGGGCTTCCACAATACTCCTAATCATAAATAGGCCCAAACCTGCACCTTCTCTATTTCCCTTCTTTCCCTGCCCTATTCCTCCTACAGTATCAGGAAAAAGTATTTCTACAAACTTATTCTGACCAACAACTTTCGGCTCACCATTAACTGAAAAAATGACTTTCCCTCCCGAGGGAGTTCCACTAAGAGAGTTCTTTATGAGTTTGGTGAAAACTTCCCTGAGAGTTTTCTCATCACCTCGAATAATAGGTTGACTGGTGGGCAACTCTGGGCATAGAGAAATCCCTTTATCTTCGGCTTCTTTCTTTAATGATTGAACAACCCTATCAATAATATCCAGTAGAGCTACGGGTTCTTTGTTGAGCCCCAGACGTCCCGACCTCACCGGAGAAAGTTCCGACAGTTCTTCCACTAATCGAATAAGCCGCTCCACCTGCCTCTTGACAATTTCTAAAAACCTCTTCTGTTGTTGGTTGATATCTCCTGTTTTTCCGTCGAGTATTTTGGAGACGTACTCTTTAATGGGTGTTAAAGGAGAACGCAACTTGTGTAGGGCTAAAGTAAGGAACTCTTCTTTTACCCGGTCCCTTGTTTCTAACTCCTTAATTTTTTGTTTCAGCTTTTTCTCAGTATCTTTATATTTTGCTGAATCTTCCCCAGCCAAAACAAAAGTCCTCCTTGCAAAATTAGTTTTTTGAATTCTCGGTTCTCAGTCCTGTTTTTTCCGTTAGCTCCCTATATAGGCATGTTCTATTTTTTCCCTTTTCCTTCGCCCGGTATAAAGCCTTATCGGCACAGTTGACCAAATCTTGAGCATTTTTGGTGTCTATGGGGTAGGTAGCAATACCAATGCTCACGGTTACTTTTCCTCCGGGTTGTTTCTCTCTGTATTCGAAGGGGAAATTTTCTACTTCCTTTCTAACTTTTTCCAATATTATGAGAGCTCCTTCACGGCTGGTTGCCGGAAGAATTACTGCAAACTCTTCCCCTCCGTATCGGAAAGGAGCATCTGTCCTGCGCAGGTTACCAGTAAGTATCTGGCTGAGTTGCTTAAGAACCATATCTCCAGCCAGATGACCGTTAGTGTCGTTATAATGCTTGAAGTCATCGATATCCAGCATTGCCAGAGATAGAAAGTGGGCGTACCTTCTGGTAAGCTCTATGTCTTCGGGCAACCTTCGCTGGAATTCTCTCTGATTATAGACCTGTGTAAGTTCATCTAACCTGGTCAATTCTTCAGTGTACTTGAGCAATTTTGCATTCTCAATAGCTATTCCCACCTGGTTGGCAAAAAGAAGGAGAGGCGCAAAATCATCTTCTGTTATCTTTCGTTTAAGATTGCTTTGAGAGACAATCAAGGCGCCGGGGGGCCCGTTCTTAACCACAATGGGGATAACAGCGAAGCTCTTAAGCTTTAGTTCATTTATAATCGGAGGCTCCACTCGAGAGTCAACCCTGGCATCTTCCACAATATAAGGCTTATTTTCCTTAATGGCAAGGGAGAGAATTCCCGGTCTTCCCTCAACGAAAATATTGTAACGGCTAATCCCTTTTATGGAGACCGCCCAGGGAGAGGCAATACATTTTAATAATTTTCTGTTCTCTGTTTGCTCAAGGTGGTACAAGAATACTTGATCGAAATCGAATTCTTTTCTTATGTCCCGCATAACAAGCTTCAGAATCTCTTCCAGTCTCATGGTGCTCAGTATGGCTTTCGTAATTTCGCTTATGTCTTTAAGTTTCCGATGGGCAATTCTTAAATCCTTGCTCTGACGATGGCTCTGGATGTCCTTACAGACAAAAAGAAGTATAAGCGATGCCAGAATTATATATTTTGCCATATTATCTAAAACTAAAAGGACATCCAATGCTAGGTAAATACCAACCAGAATGAGAACTAAAAAAGCAGTACTCTTAAGAATTCTTCCCATATCCCCGCCTATCCAATGATTCTTCCTATCTTTTCCTTTAACACTTCTAAATCTACGGGCTTTACGATGTAATCGGCAATATGGCCAGCCCATATCTCATAGTCAGTTTTAAAAGTATCGTAAGCAGTGCAGACAATAATGGGAAGGGCAGGATAGTCCTTCCTGATCTTCTCCAGCAACTTCAATCCACTCATATCAGGAAGCTTAATGTCCAGGATGAGAAGGTCTACTTCCCCTTTACTTAGAGAGTGGAGAGTCCCCTTCGCATCCCTTGCTTCCAGGACATCGTATCCTTCCTCAGCCAGTTCATCCTTAAACACCTCGCGCAGAACCTCTTCATCTTCAGCAATCAATATCTTCTTCATTGCTTTTCTAAACCTTCTTCTTTCTTTCTTATTTTTTTCATCGGGAGGTTTACGATGAGAGTAGTCCCCTTGTCCATTTCGCTTTCCAGCTCTATCTTGCCCTTGTGGGCAAGAACTATTCTCTGACATATAGCCAAACCCAGACCCGTACCCTGGGGTTTCGTGCTGAAGAAAGGCTCAAATACCCTCTTCTTGTTGTGTGCAGGAATGCCAGGGCCGGTGTCGCCAATTCTAATCTGCAGGAATCTCTTATCCTGGCCAGTGACAATGCTTAATTCTTTTTTCTCTCTTTCCTGCATAAAGAAAAGCGCATTCTTAATGATGTTCAAAATGACCTGCTTTAATAGGGCAGCGTCGACCGGTATGACAGGTAGATTTTTGTCCAGTCGCTTAGTAAGTACTACTCCGCTCCTTTTAATCTCATCATCCATATGTAGCAGGATCTCCTCAATCACCCTGTTAACATTCTCCTCCACCAAATTTGGTTTAGGTTGACGTGTAACCGTGAGCATATCCTTAACGATTCTTTCCAGGCGGTCTACTTCCTGCATAATGTAATTAGTATATTTTTTGCTGGGGTCTTTTTCTTTCACCGCCTTGTGTATTCGCTGAGCACAACTTCTTATTGAGCTCATGGGATTTCTGACCTCATGAGCCACAATCACAGACATCTCTCCTATAGCCGCCAGGCGTTCTGAGTGAATTAAATGAGCCTGTGCCTCTTTCAGCTCTTTCTTGGCCAGCTCCACCTGGTGGCGTAACTCTTCGCTGAATCTCTTTTCAGTATCATATAACCTGGCATTTTCTATAGCCAGCCCAGCCTGATTGGTGAAAGTTACCAGAGAGCGAAGGGCTTCCTCTTCTATGGCATGTCCGCTATGCAAATTATCTACTAACAGGACACCGTTAACTCTCTCTTTGGCTACCAGGGGCACTGAAGCCATTGCATTGACTCTTCCCTCAAGTCCAGCAAAAATCTTGCCATAAGTCCCTTTTTGGCTGGAAGTGGTTCCGCTCCGATAAATCGGGGATGAGTTTAGTTCTCTTTTGCTCTCCTCTTGTGTGGAGCCTAATCTTCTTACTTGCCTGGAAACAGGCTCTTCTAAACGCATCCCTCCCTCAGCAACTTTAGCGATAATGTACGGTCTTCCATCCCTAACTGTCTTTACAATGGGATTTCCTTCATCTGCCAGGGGAATCTTTAAATTTGAAAGAAGCTCCTGAGCCACTCCGATTGCCTGTCTGCCTTCAATAAATCCTTGTTTCTCATTTACCAGGCAGATTATTGCACGGTCAAAATTTAAGTGGTTTGCCACGCCTTCTAATATTGTACTCAGTATCCTATCCAGGTCCATAGTGCTGGTCATCGCTCTACTTATCCTGTCCAGAGTCTTCAGCTCATTCATCTTCTCGGTAATTACAATATTCTTTTCTTCCAGCTCATCCTTTGATCTCTTGAAGAGGCCGGACATCTCTTCATGCTTTTTCTGAGAAAGAGTCAGTTTCCATATTTGTCCATAAATGATTTTAAACACAAGTATTAAAAGGACGGCAATTCCCATAAGCGAAAATGTGACTGAGAGAAATGTTGCCCAGCCGGTAGATAGGTTTCGATTAAGGTAGTTTTCGGTAAGCTTATAAACTACCAACATTACCAAGAAGATGGAGATTGTCAGCCATCTCAGAGGACGTAAATAGGTAGGTTCTTTCATTTTTGCCTCTAAATGGGAAAAAATTCATTTTAATATACAAAATATGCCCATAAAAGTCAACGTAAAAAGCGAAATATGTATGGCTTCTCAGGCACCAAATTTTCTTAACTTAAGTGCATTGGCTAACATCAAGGGCAAGGCAGTAACTGCTGGAAACCTCCCTAGACCACCCCTGCTGCATTCCCTTTCTGTAAATCGCTTAGCCCCATCAACTCGAATGAATTTTGAGTGGAGCAGGAAGGGATTGGGATGCCAGGAGTGCGATTTCAATAGACACGGCGTAGAATGGTCGCTGGTAATTGCAATTACATCAAATTTCAGATTCAGAATTTCGGGAATAAATCTATCCACTTCTTCAATCGCTTTCACTTTCTTCTCCAGGTTGCCATCTTCCCCGGAAGAATCGGTTTTCTTGATGTGTAGATAAAAGAAATCGAATTTCTTATAGTTTTCTTTAAGTGTGTCCAGCTCGTCCTCTATGCTCTCTCCTGTAGGAAGAATTTCCATTCCCACCAGTCGAGCCAGTCCTTTATACATCGGGTAAGTGGCGATCGCCGCTGGAGAGAGGTTGAACAGTTCCCCCATTGAGGGAATCCGTGGGACCCTGGAAATCCCCCTCAAAAGTACCGTATTGGCTGGATGTTGGCTTTTCAAAACCTCAGTTGCTTTCTTGATAAAGCTATTGGCCACCTCCTTTGTTTTTTTGGCCTTAGGAGAAAGCGCCTGGGCAGGCTTGGCCTTCTCTCCATTCTTCTGAGGGTCGGCATCGCTCACCGGACCACTCAGACCATCCCCGCGAAAAATAACCACAAAGCGGTGCTCCTTCCCCGGCCGGATAAGGACTTTCACCCCTTTTATCTTCTCTATTTTTTTCCCCAGTAGTGCGCAAATTTCTCTATTCTTCCCCGTGGAGATTCTCCCTGCCCGGCGGTCCACAATTATTCCTCGCTTATCCATGGTGGCGAAATTACCTCTGGCTGCCATATCCTTGAGAGTCAATTCTGCACCTATGCCCAACGCCTCCAGAACTCCTCGCCCAATAGCATAATTCAAAGGGTCATAGCCAAATAGCGCCAGATGGGAAGGCCCACTTCCCGGCGTAATTCCATATCCAACAGCGTCAGTTAAGCCGCAAATCGAGCGAGAGGCAAGATTATCCAGATTGGGAGTTTTGGCTCTCTCCATCTCTGTCTCTCCATCTTGTGGCAAACCGCCAACTCCATCCATAACCAAAAGTAGAATCTTAGAATCTGTTTTAACGGAAAGTTCCTCAATTATGCTCTCAGAAACCATTTCTATCTCCTTTCAAAAGAATATCATCTAGCATAAAACTCCTTCTGCAAGTTTCCTGCCCTCAACGCTTCGTTTCTTAAGATACTGATTATAGATTTCAAAAGTCCTAACTGGATTCTTATCCCTTTTTCTCGCTCAGTTTCACTTTTAAGGAAAATAAATACAGATTCTTCCTTCTGGAAGTCCTGGTAAATATCGGTTCCCAATTTCTCTTCTGCCTTAAGAACTTTCATAAGCTCATTCTTGGCATCGGGATAAGGACGGACTCTTCCTTCCTCAACTGCTGAATTGTTAGCTACCATCTGCCGATAACTTACCGCTTCCTTCTCCATAAGGGGAACTACGCCACCCTCAGAAAAGATGGAGCGGGCCAGGTACTTCCTTAGATTATTGTACTCGTACTCCAACTTCTCTCCTTCCCGGGAAATCGATTTCCAATCTGTTCTATCTATGTCTTCCATAACCTCTTTTAGATTCTTGCTCACTTCTGCTAAATCCTTATCCTCAACACTCTTGTCTGAAAATGGGAGAGTTCGTTTTTCTTCAAAAATTGATTTTAAGGTAGCGAGAGTTGCTTTACTGGTCTTCTTAGCCAGCTTTCCAAATTGAGAACGCGGAGGATGAAGGAACTCTTCCAGGTTCTTCCCTAGCGAGTTATAGACAGATGCCTTCTTCTTTTTCCCTTTCTCCAGAAGCTTCAGTGTTTCTTTCTCCAATTCATCAATCGGCTCAGGAGAAAGCACAGTTAAAGTGCCTCTATATGGCTTTACTATCCCTTTACCGCTGGGATGAACAAATAAGACTCTTACAGGATATTCTCCTGCCTCATCCATCTTCCAGCGGAAAGAGAATGTAACTTCCTTCCCCGGAGGTATACGCTTACTAACTTCCTTCTCTTCAGAACCAATGGAAAAAACTGCCTTATATCCCTTCATCTCCTCCTCATCCCATAATCGAGCTACACCTTGCCCATCATTTTTCACCACCAGAGAAACCTCTACAATATCTCCTTCTGTAGGTGGACTGGGCATCCAATTGTCTCTAACAATTATAAGTTTTGGCGGAGGCGATACCTTAATCGAATCCTCATCACTCCATAGAAGAGGTTCCATGTCTTTTGCCACCCCATAGAAGGAAGAGAATTCCAGGAGATGCTCGCCTTCTTCAGCCTCCCAGGTGAACTCAAAATCGCTTTTTTCTCCAGGCCCTATCTCACCGTCAAATTTAACTTGCTTCTTTATGCCATCTACAGACAAGATTGCCTCGTACCCTATCTCGCTCCCCTCTTGCCAGGGCGTAATAGGATTTACTCCAGTGTTCTCTATTCTCGCTAAAATAGTTACAATGTCCCCACTTTGGGGATCAACGGGCTTCCAGGAGAGAATAACAGGGACAATATTTATCCCCGTATCTACAGTCAGTGGCAATTCAGCCTTAGTCAGAAATTCCCTCTGGTCAAACTCGTAGGAGGCAGAGACTTTCAGGTAGTGAGTCCCTTTTTCCGCCCTCCAGGCGAACTGTAGATTCTGAGATTTTTCCGGCAAAATCTTAGGTCCTTTCATAATCGGACCTTTGCGTCTCCCATCTATATACAGGGATAGACTATACTTCTCGCAAGGAAGATCGCCCCTGTTTTCCAGATTTACTAATATCTCCACATCCTCTCCCATATATGGAGAGGTGGGATAAAGAGATAGTTCAATAAAGATATCGGGCCTGGACTCGCCGATTCTGAGATCGAGAAAAACCTCTTCATCTTTCACTACTTCCAGTACTTTTCCGCTACCGGTCACTCTGGGTAGAATTTGGGGATAGACCAACCAATTTCCATCTTCAACTACCCACTCAATAGGACCCAGGCTCACGTTGTGTGCTTTTCGACTAATTCTAGGGGTATTTTTGAAATCGAGAAAGATAACTCTCTCCTCTTCTGCTGCTACGGTTTCTTCTTCTGTTGCTGGGATTTCTTCCTCCTCTTCCTCTTTTTCTGCTTTAGCTTTTAACTGGAGCCTCACCACAAAATCATCGGGCAAGATAACCTTTTCAGAATCGTTACTTACAAAGAGAAAGAATTTTACCTTATCGCCAACTTCCAGCCTTCTTGTAGTATCTATTTCCAGGCTATTTATTTTCAGTACAGGTTTTACTTCTTCTACAAATAGATCGCGATAGACTCTTTCTCCCACAGCAGTGGGAGTTCCCAGAGAAGCGCCTACTGAATGGAGACCACTCGTCGGTTCCTCCCATAAATAGTCAATAAATGGCGTATACTTGATATCCGAAATGGGAAAAGTACGCACGGGTAAATCATTCAGATAGAAAATTAAAAGAAATTTATCTCTGAATTCTGGCATCATCTCCTTTGCTTTCAAATAGGCTCTTATGCGGACAGGAGCATCGTCGCTCACAACCTCAACTAATTTGCCTTTCTGAAAAAACTCAACCTTAGTTATTGTAACTTTATCCAGTAACTCCTCCCCCAGGCAAAGGGGAAGAGGAAAGAGCATAATACATATAGTCAGTAAAAGGATAAATTTACGGATGGTCATTTCTAATTCCTATAAACAGAATTGTCACAGAGAGTTTGGGTCTTTCCTTAAGCCATTTTCTCTAATCTCTCAATTCTTCTCTGGGTAGGAGGGTGGGTGGAGAAGAGAACTGCAAGCCCTCTGCCTCTTAAAGGATTGACGGTAAACATGTGCGCAGTAGCCTGGTGGGCGGGTAATCTTCTCTGGATTGCACTGGCTTCCAGTTTCTTCAGTGCTCTAGCCAGGCCAAGAGGATTACCTGTTACCAGCGCACTTCCCCTGTCAGCCAGGTATTCACGCGAGCGAGAAATCGCCATCTGAATTATCATCGCAGCCAACGGTGCTACAATTGCCGCAACCAGAAGCCCTATCACACCTCCTCTTTTACCCTCCCTGGAGCCGTACCCTCCAAAGATCGCTGCCCAGCGGGCAAAGGATGCCAGAATCATTACTGCTCCGGCAATAGTGGCTGCCACGGTTTGAATCAAGACATCCCTGTTTCTTACGTGAGCCAGCTCATGCCCGATTACTCCTGCCAACTCCTCCTCATCCAGGACCTGCAATATACCCTCAGTTACTGCCACTGCAGCATGCTGGGGATTTCTCCCGGTAGCAAAGGCATTGGGAGAGGAATGGGGAATAAGGTAAAGTTTGGGCATGGGCAATCCGGCTTTCTTAGTAAGAGCCCTTACATTGCCATAAAGTTGAGGCATATCATCCTCTGCTAAAGGCTGGGCTCTATACATTGCTAACACAATCTTATCAGAATACCAGTAGCTCATGAAGTTGATCCCTGCTGCAATTATGAAGGCGAAAATCATACCCTGCCTTCCACCGATAAGGTTTCCCACCCAAATTAAAATTAGAGTCAGGGCTAACATTAGAATAAAGGTCTTCATCTGATTCCACATATTTATCAGCCTCGAGGTCTATAGATTGATTTTATTATATTAAATATTCTCACACTTCTGCAAGCCATTTTTAGAGGGTCTTGAAGAACCACCCATGGTTCTCAAAACGCTCCCCTGAATCGGAGCTACTCCTAATCTATCTTAATTATGGTGGTGGGGGTTAAAATGTAATCTACTTTCTTATCACCCTCAGTCATAAGGTTAGAAAAATCTTCAAGTATCTGTTCATCGTGAACCAGGGTGATGACTTTGACCTCTCTCTGGAGAAGATTATTCTCCAGCAAATAGGACCACTCTTTATCTCCGTAGCCTCTACCTTTGCCCAGTCGATTTCCTTTTTTGTCAACGGCAACGCTTCCTTCAACGAATAGCCCTACTTCTGTCTTAAGTGCCACCCCGTATTTCCTGAAGCCCTTTATACTGGTTGCTCTTTTAACATTCCTTCTCTCGGAAATCTCAAGAAACCCTGCCATGTGAGGCAAGGCCACTGCCAGAATCTTATTGCTTTCCAGAACTATCTCCCTGATTCTCTTCAAGACGAAATCTGGTGCACAGAAAATGCATCTGGAGGAGTTAAATTCAGGAATCTGTTTTATCTTTTCCGAGGCAATCCAGGAACCAACGAAATTTGGAATCCGGTTAAAGCACGGCCGGGGAAAGGTGGCAATATTTTTTTGCTCAAGAAGTCTCCACACTTTTTGCCTTATCGATTCTTTAGGATCTTTATAATTCATAGCTTTTCTATCAGGAGGAAACTTCCATCTTGTCTGTATCGAAGACCATCCCGTCCTTTGCTACTACTACCTTAACCCCTGTGGTATCCTCGATGGACTTAGCCTGCTTCCAAGGATTGGCTCTCAGGAGAGTCATTCCAAAATGGGTGAGTATAGCCACCCTGGGCTTGCATTCCTTAACAATCTTTTTAAAATCCTCCATACAGAGATGGTCCAGATTGCTCGGTTGAAGCCTTACCACATTGACGATTAGAAGATCGCTCTTATAATGAGCGGTAAGCCGGGGAAAGAAGCGGGTATCGGAGAGATAGGAGATTTCACATCTAGAAGTATGAAAATTGAAGCCGTAGGTTTCTGTATTTCCGTGGATATGCTTTACCGGAGGTTCAAAGGATATATTACCTATCTCATACTTTTTCCCAACTTTTAGTATCTCTACTTTTTCCAGATAATTTCTAACATATCTGAATATGACAGGGTCCTCCTGCAAAGCGTCTCCAGGAGCAAATACAACTCCTTTTTTAGAAAAACCTCCTTCGGTCATTGCCTCGATCATAACATTTATGTCTGCCGAATGGTCGAGATGTCTATGGGAAAGGATAATCCCTTCCAGACTCTTTGGCTTAAGACCTTTCTGTAAACACCTGATGAGAGCACCCGGGCCAGGGTCCAGGAGAAATTCCGTTCCATCAATAGAGAACCAGGTCCCACCAGAAGCTCTAATCTGTTTAAACACTACAACTCTTGCCCCGCCTGTTCCCAGGAATATTATCCGATTGGCCTTGCTTTCTTTTTTCTTCAAATCTTCCTCTAAAAATATCTGACTGAGAAAGTGTCAAATTCTCCAGTATATTCTTCCCATTCAACCTGAACGTCTCTAACTTCTGCCTCAGCAGGACCTCGATGGCACCACTGGATAATTCTCTCCACAGCCTGTTTATCCCCTTCAAAAACAGCTTCCACCCGACCATCTGGGCAATTCCTTACCCAACCTTTCACTCCCCAGCTCATCGCTCTGTCACGAGTATAGCTGCGGAAAAAGACTCCCTGAACAAATCCCTCTATCCACACGTGAGCTCTAACCTTAGCCAAAAGCAATCACCTCTCCCATCATGCGTGCCCGGTCAAACTCTTATTTCATGCTGTAAAGATTTAAGCACACCTTGGCCCCAGTTAGAATGGAGCAATTTCCAAATTCAATTCTGTTTAATGAACTTCCCTGGAATCTGTTTAGCAATGTAGACACTACCGCACTTTCTGAACTCTATTCCTTCACCAAAGGCATCTCTGGATCTGATTTGAAGGACTACTGGATTTGTATCCTTGCGTCTGCCTACCCGGTATGCCTCCTGTTCAGTCTGGCACAAATGGACATATTGCCGTTTCATTGGTTGCAATCCATCTTGGAGAATAGTTTCCACTTTTCTTCTTGATGTCCCGTGAAAGAGAATCTCCGGCGGCTCAACTAGAGGACTTACCTGTTCAACTTCGATAGTGTGCCCATAAGTAGCTCTTATTTTATCTCCTTTTATCTCAAATCTCTTCTTTTCCGATTTTTCCACTACTCTTTTTATATCCTGTTCACTCACCCTTTTTTTCTTCTGGCTGATGGCTCCCACCAACTCCTGCAAACTGGCGAATCCATACCTATCCAGAGTGAGGCCATACTTTTCAGGATGGTGCCTCAGAATATATGAGATCAGTTTTGACAATTTTACCCTTCTTCTATCTTCCATAAGCAAATAAAGTAATATAGATCAGATTATATCAACTACTTTCCAGCCGAGCTTCTTCAGGCCACGACTAATATATCTCCTGTGGCATCCACTGGGCAGCTTCTCGCAACACATTATTACAGCAGTTCTTTTCTTTGCTAATTTCTCGAGTGATTTAACAGCCTGTTTATACTCTTTCGTCTTAACATGGGCTTCATAGCCACCCTTACGAAACCCACCCAGCTCCCCTCCCATATAGACGTATTCGATTCCTGAGGAGAAAAGAAAAGCATCCAGGTTTTCCCTTTTGAAATGTTCATATTTACTGGTAGGGAACCTCCTCACATCAACTAGAGTCTGAACTCTCCGATCTTTTAGAACCTTTAGGAAATCATCCTGAGATCTGGCGGCTGAACCCACAGTATAAATAATTTTTTTCTCTGTTTTTCTCACCATATCGATTACGAATACCTGATAAAGTCAACACTCGTCAAGAAGAGTCCATTATAAAAACCATCTTGAAGAGGACGGTTTGTGAGTAGGAGATCTATTTTGTCTCCTCTGCTTTTTTCTTCTGAAGAAGCTCTTCTTTTCTCTGGAGAAGATGTTGAGCATACTTGGAAGAGGTCCCTCCCATAGTAGCCTCAAGCGATTTCAGTTTCTCTTCTACTTCATCCAGAGTAAGTTTCTTTAACTTCTTTCTCTTCTTAGCCTCGGGAGGAGCTTCTTCTCTCTTCTCCGCGGCTTCTTTCTTGGGCTCTTCTGCTGGAGCTTCCTTCTTTTCCTCGGCTGCTTCTTTAGCCTCTGCTGGCGGAGCTTTTTTCTTCTCAGCTGCTTTTTTACTCTCCTTTGCCGGAGCTTTCTTCTTCTCTTCGGCTGCTTTAGCCTCTTCTGCTGGAGCTTCTTTCTTCTCCTCGGTTTCTTTTTTAGTCTCTGTTGGTGGAGCTTCCTTCTTTTCTTCAGCTGCTTTAGTCTCTTCTGCTGGAGCTTCTTTCTTCTCCTCAGCTGCTTTCTTAGCCTCTTCTCCCGGCGGTTCCTTCTTCTCCGCGGCTTCTTTTTTAGCCTCTTCTGGTGGAGCTTCTTCTCTCTTCTCCGCGGCTTCTTTCTTGGGCTCTTCTGCTGGAGCTTCCTTCTTTTCTTCGGCTGCTTTAGCCTCTTCTGACGGGACTTCCTTCTTCTCCGCAGCTTCTTTTTTAGCCTCTTCTGCCGGCGTTTCTTTCTTCTCTTCAGCCATTCTGCCCAGCCCCCTTCCTTAATCTAAATTGCTAGAATTAAACCTGCTCTTGAGGATACCAAATAATTACCAAAATTTCAAGAACCATAACCACAAGACCTGTCCGGTTTACCCCCTCTCCTTGCATCTTGACTTGGGAAAGTTACTCATATATAATGGAAAACTGGAAGGAGAAAGCGCATGGCAATTAAGACATTTATCGGTACAAGCGGATATAACTATCCTCACTGGTCAGATGGTGTCTTTTACCCTAAAGGTCTTCCGCAACGGAAATGGCTGGAACACTACACCAATTTCTTCAACACGGTAGAGCTAAATGTCTCCTTCTATAGGCTACCTAAGAAGTCCATTTTTGAAGGATGGCGAAAGAGAACTCCCGAAGACTTCACATTTGTAGTTAAAGGGAGCCGTTTCATCACTCATGTCAAAAAGTTAAAGGACTGCGAACAGCCTCTGAAGTTATTTTTCAATAATGTTGAGGGCTTGAAAGAAAAACTGGGAGCGGTGTTGTGGCAATTACCTCCTAACCTGCGGGTTAACAGGGAAAAGCTGGAAGCATTCTGTAAAATCATCCATCGCCTCAGGGTTTCCAGGTCGACGCGCCACTGTTTCGAGTTCCGACACGCAAGCTGGTTCTGTGAACAGATATACAGTATATTGAGGAAGTATGGCTACTCATTGTGTATTGCCCATTCTAAGAGCTGGCCGTGCGAAGAACTTGCCACTTCCGATTTTATCTATTTTCGGTTTCATGGAGGAGAGATTCTTTATGGCTCCAACTATTCGGAGAAAGAACTCAAGAATTGGGCTTCCAGGGCTAAACAGTGGATGAAAAAAGGAAAGGATATATACGCCTACTTTAACAACGACGCTTATGGATTTGCTATAAAGAATGCGTTAATATTTAAGAAATTGCTGGAGTTGAAAAAAAAATAACTATTTTGTTGACAAATTTTTTTTAAGATGTTAAAATAACACAAAATTAGAACCCGGGGATAGACCTGACCCCGTTAGAAATATTTCCTCCACAAGGGGGAGAGGAAAATTTCTAACGGGGTTTACTAACTAAATTAGAAAAACTCCTTAGTAAGTTACTACCAACTTAAAAGGGAGAGGATGAAGAAGAAAGCGAGGGGATATTATAGCAAGTGTGAGCAATTTGACTACGCAGGAACTCACCTTCTCTTAGAACTGTGGGGAGCCAAGAATATTACATCCTTAGCAAAAGTCAAGAAGGCTTTGATTGATTCGATTGCTGCCTGCGGGGCTACCCTCCTGGAAATAAAACTGCACCATTTTTCTCCCAACCAAGGAATATCAGGAATAGCAATTATTAAAGAATCCCACCTTTCCATACACACCTGGCCTGAGTTTGCATACGCGGCAATAGATATTTTTGTCTGTGGAGAAGTTAACCCATACAAAGCTATTCCCGTATTAAAGAAGGCATTCCAGCCTAAGAAGACACAATTAATCGAATTTAAGAGGGGAATCCTGGAATGAAGGAAACGTGGTTTTACGAAACTCTTTTTCCTTCGGTGAGATTAGGTCTTAAAGTTAAGGAAACCCTCGTTTCCAATAAGAGCCAATATCAGAAGATCAGTATTCTGGATACTTACCAGTTCGGGAAGGTATTAATTTTAGACGGAGTTGTCCAGACGACGGAGCGGGATGAATTTATATACCACGAGATGCTCACTCACTTACCCATGCTTTCCCATCCCCATCCAGAAAGAGTTTTGGTTATCGGAGGCGGAGACGGAGGAATCTTAAGAGAAGCTCTCAAGTATCCGGTTAAGCAAGTATTCTTAGTAGAAATAGACAAGAAAGTAATTGAATTTTCCAAAATTTATCTTTCGGCTATTTGTAGAAATTCTTTTAACGACAGGCGGGCGAACATAATAATTGACGATGGAGTAAACTTCGTCAAGGAAGGGAAAGGAAAATTCGATGTAATAATAGTCGATTCATCAGACCCCATCGGTCCAGCAAAAGTGCTCTTCTCGTCGAAATTCTATGGAGATGTGTTCAATATACTTTCTCATGATTACGGAATATTTGCTCAGCAAACAGGCTCGCCCTTTCTTCAAAGAGAAGAACTTCCTCATGTATATAGAAGACTAAAGAAGATATTTCCTTTTGTAACCGCCTTTTTCGCCGCTGTGCCCACTTACATAGGAGGACTTTTTAGTTTTGTCTTCGCTTCCAAGGGGATTAATCCCATGAAAATCCGTCTCTCAGAAATCGAAAAAAGATATAGAAAATTGAAATTGAAAACCAGATACTATAATCCAAGGATTCATCATTCTGCGTTTGCTCTGCCTACCTATATAAGGGAGGCTGTGGAGGGTAAAAGAAATGGATAAGGGAAAAATTTATGGCACGGAGCTTGTACTCGACCTTTATGGTTGCAATCAGAAAACAATCCGTTCCCGTAACAAACTGAGTGAATTCGTCGATAATCTGTGCGCTTTAATAAAGATGAAAAAATACGGCAAACCTTCCATACCCCACTTTGGACTGAAGAATCCCCACACTGTAGGCTATTCTCTTGTGCAATTAATCGAGACCAGTTCAATTACCGCCCACTTCTCCGAGCTGTGGAATTCTGCTTACATCAACATCTTTTCCTGCAAACAATTCGATATAGAAAAGGCGGCAAATTTCAGCAAGAAATTTTTTGGCGCAAATAGCATGAAAAAAAGAGTGATTTTGAGAAAATAGAAAAATCCTAAGCAAGGTCGAATATCTTACCCGGATTCAAAATATTCCCTGGATCAAAAATTTTCTTTATTTCCTTCATTATATTAATATGAGCCTTACTCAGGGCCATAGATAGATACTCCTTCTTAACTATTCCTATCCCGTGTTCTCCGGAAATAGTTCCTCCTCTATTTATACCATCCAGGTGGAGTTCTTTTCGTATCTGGCGATACTTGTCTTCCCATCCTTCTTTTACTTCTTCTATTTTCCCTTCCTTAAATTTAACTTTCATAAGATGAGTATGAACGTTTCCGTCACCTGCGTGACCGTACGTAGGTAACCAGACGTCATATTTATTGGCGATCTCGTGTACCTTCTCCACGTGACTGGCAATCTCTGCCCGCGGAACGGTGATGTCCAGTATCTCGATGGTGTAAGGTTTTATGGCTTCATAAATTTGGCTTCTTATGTTCAATATATTATCTTGTCTCTCTTTAGTATCGGCAACAAAGACATCCAGCGCATTATTGGCAGAGCATAACTCTCCCACAGATTCACAAAATCCCATTACCTCCTCTTCGCTAGAGCCATCTATTATTATCATAAGGTAAGCTTTCCCTTCTCGACAGGGCCATTTCTTCTGCAGATACTCCTCGGTAACAAGAATGGGTTCTTTCTCTACGAATTCTATGGCCATGGGAATTGTTTTACTCTTTATTATCATGGGAACCGTATTTATAGCATCGCGAACATTATTGAAAGGGGCAACCAGTGTAAACATAGCTTTTGGCGGCGGGAGAAGAGAAATTGTGGCTTTGGTAACAATTCCCAGAGTTCCTTCGGAGCCTATCAAAAGATTCAGGAGACTATAGCCGGTGCTGTCTTTCATAATTTTCCCACCAATCTCTATTATCTCTCCTGTGGGAAGAACAACTTCCAACCCCTTGACAAAATTCCTTATTACTCCATATTTGACTGCTCTTGAGCCACCGGCGTTAGTGGCTACAACTCCTCCTATATTTGCACTCTCTTCACCCGGGTGGGGAGGGAAAAATAGTCCCGCCTCTTCCACCTTTTTATAGAACTCCATTAAGGGGACGCCTGCCTCGACCACGGCCACAAGATTTTCTGTATCTACTTCTAAAACCTTGTTCATATTTTCCAGAGAGAGAACCAGCCCGCCGTAAAGAGGAACACAGCTACCCACAAGCCCGGTGGCGCCTCCCCGGGGAGTGACGGGAAATTTCTCTTTATTGGCGAGTTTAAGAATTTCAGAAATCTCCTCTCTGTTTTTCGGTTTCGCCACCACCTCAGGAAGTTTTCTTATCGACTCCAGGGAGAACTCGTCATGGCTATAGTCGACCATTTTTTCCTGCTCACTAATCAGGTTCTCTGCGCCAACGATATCTCTGACCTTCTGTATGGTAGTCCCTTCTATTTGTTTATATGCCATTTTTTGCTTTCCTTTCTCTGTAATTTATAAAACCGCCTTTTTGGGCGGACTCCAAGACCGGGAGTCACCCGATGAAATTGGGGCTGTACTACATTCCACCCTTTTGGGTGGATTCTTTTTTCTCGTAAAGATTATTTGGGTGCTTCAAGTTGGAAATTTTTGAACCTGTGGTATGAACTACTTCTAAGTTCACTTATTGGAAGGCATAAAGAAAATAGCAGAACCTGTAGCCAACAACTTCTCGTTCTCATCCTTGACATCGACCCTGCTGAAGAAGAAATTCCCTTTTTTCCTGAAAATTATTGCCTCAGCAAACATTTCTCCAGCTTTAATAGAAGTCTTAAATTCCATATCCAGCTTAACTGTAAAATATATTCTATCACCATATTTCATGGCCATTGCCAAAGCCGCTGCAGTATCTGCCAGGGAAGAGATTACTCCCCCATGAACAAAGCCATGGGGATTGGTGAACTCTTTCCTGCAGCACATGGTTACTTTTGCAAAATCTTCTTTTGCCTCCAAAACCTTCATTCCCAGCAACTTTTCGAAAGGAGCAACTTCTATCATCCGCTCTCCTTAAATATTAGAAATCGAATTTCTATTATATTCCCAGTTCAGATAAAGTTCGAATGAAACTGAGAATATTGTCTCTCCCTATTATACCCACCAACTCGCCATCCTGGACAACAGGGAGTTGACTGATATCTTCTCGAGTCATTGTCTCGAATACAGAAAATAGAGCGTCGCCGGGTTTAACTGCCTTTGTCTTATCTAAGGGAATCATTACTTCCTTAACAGTGGTACTAGTCCAGGCATGGTGGGGGATCTCTTTTACCTGATGTATTGTTACCAGGCCCAACACTCGACCGCTCTCGATTACAGGGAGACAGCGGTAGCCACCACGAATAATGTGCTCGTGGATAAGCTGTTCCAGCGTCATGTCCCCTTCCACTCCATAACATTCCTTAACCATTGCTTCTTCTACAGTTACCCCGCGCATCGTGTCTTTCAGGGCAACCCAGCGGTAACTCCTCTCCGCAGCATTATTGAGAAACCATCCGATAAATACAAACCAGAGCCCATTAAAAAATCTCCCGGTAAAGAACATAAACATACCAAAGAAAATCAATAGAAAAGCTATGAATTGACCTGCCCCTGAAGCAATACGAGTTGCTTTCCTGAAGTTACCGGTTATTTTCCACACAGCTGCTCTCAAGAGACGGCCGCCATCGAGAGGGAAACCGGGAACGAGATTGAAAATAGCCAGTATGAGATTTATCCTGCTTAGCCAATATGCCAAAGCAGCAACAGGGTGGAGAGCGTCCCTTATTATAATTACCACGAATCTAAACAAGATGGCAATTACAATACTTATGAGCGGTCCAGCAAAGGCCATAAGAAATTCTTTCCCCGGCTTTTCAGGTTCACTTACGATTTGAGCAGCTCCCCCGAAGATAAACAGCGTGATATCTCGCACAGGAGTTCCGTGAGCCTTGGAAACCAGACTATGCGACAATTCGTGGGCCAATACACAGGCGAAGAATATCAAACAGGTGGAGAGGGCGACAACCCAATAGGTAAGGACCTGCCATCCCGGATAGTAATGAGGAAAGTAGTGGCCTCCCAGCGACCAGGTAATTAATAAAAAGATAATAAACCAGCTGTAATCTATCCTTAGCTGAATACCAAAGATTTTTCCCAGATTTATGGTATTTCTCATCCCCTTTTTCCTCCCAATATGTCCTTTATTTATCTACTTGAAAAAGAAGCGTGCTCCAATAGCGCCGTCTATTTCAAAATCGGTCTTCTCAATGACCCTGAGGATTGGAACCACTTCTATAAAAACATCGAAGGGTGCCCGGGGAAAAATATATTCTAGCCCAATGGGAAACCTGATTCCTGCTTCCACCTCATCTCCAAAATTCACCCGAAAACCTAAGCCATAATAGAGTGGGAAACTACCTTCCTCTACCTTAATGAGGTTAAATTTGTGCCAGAGATAATCCCCATGAATCTGAAACCGCCCCTTCCTGCTGAAAGACCAGGCAGCCGCAGCGTCGAAAGCAGTAGTCTTACTCAGCCATAGTTTTGCACTCAGTCCCGTGGGAGAACCGAGGATGACCCCCAATCCAAAATCGTTCTTGTCATAAGTAAGCCCTTTGCCGGGAAGACTACAAAAAATCAACACCAGTACTAAAATTGAAATTATTTTTCTCATTTATCGCCCCCTTCCTCGTCCGCCTCCTCTCTCTGGCCCTTTATATTCTTTAACTCTGGGTCTGGCCCGTTCTCTCGTAGCCTCACGCTTCCTTGCTCTCTCCTTCCAGGAATAACGAAAAGTGCGCCGCTCTTCCCGGGTGAGTTCCTTGTTGATACGGCGACGTTCCCTGTTCACGTCCCTTGTTGCTTCACGGAGTTTTGCCCCCAGTTCATCGGCTATCTCTCCCCAGCCTTTCCCGTCATCCCTCATAGCTACAATTTCATCCATTGACTTTCCCGTCTTTTCAGAAAGGACAAGCGCGTGGCTGATTTCGCCATAACCCAAGCGTTCTGCTCTCAAGTCTGCCAGAGTGTCTACATCCACTCCAAATCGCTCAGAATATTTCTGGAGAATCTTTTCTTCATTCTCAAGAATCCTTTCCCTGTCGCGAAGCCTCTCCTGTTCGCGAAGTCTCTCTTGCTCACGATGCCTCTCTTGTTCAAGAAGCTCCTCCCTTTCTCTTAACCTTTCTTCTTCTCTAATCTCCTCTCGAGTCCTCTCTTTTTCCTCCTCTTGGGCCCTGCCCAGGCTCATTCCACCCAAAAGAAGAATACCCAAACAGACAATCCTTAAAATATTCCAGAAACTTTTCATTTTACTTACCTCGTTTTTCCGTGCTTACTTGTCTTTAAATTTCTCTGAACTCAATTCGCCTCCGATTCCCCAGTTATGCTTGGGGACGTCCCTGATTATCACTTCAACTGCTTCCTTAGGACATCCAGTAATTTCTACGAATAGATTGGTAATTCCTGCCACCAATTTTTTCTTCTGTTCAACTGTACGACCTTCCCATAAATCCACAGTCACCAAGGGCATTTTTTTCTCCTTAAAATCTAGAATTTATTAGATTGTATGCTTTATGAATCTACGAGTCAAGCACAAAAATCTATGAAAATAATCTATTTGCTATTAGCCCAGCAATAGGAGGAAAGAAAAATGTGCTGGCAATACGAATGAGCGTAAATTTCCAACCCATTACGCCCACTTCTATCGGCAACCGAGCAACTGCCCACAATGACCATCCCGTTAAGAACGCTACCATAGTTCCTATGCTGGCACCCGACCGCAAAAGACCTGCGGCAACCGGCAAACTCACATACGGGCCGCCTGGTGCCAGACCACCCGCTACTGCGCCAATGAGTATACCTCGTATGCCCGATTCTTTACCTATCCATTTAGATAGAAATTCGTGAGGAACGAGAACCTGAATCATACCGGCTACTATGAAGGCGAAAATCACTAAAGGAAGAATCTGGATAGTCATGTTCATCGCTGATTTCAATCCCAGAACATGTTCTTCCCCTCCTCTATAATATCCTATGGAGACAAGAATAATCGCAATAAGACCCATTATGACCGTAGCAATTAACATTCCCCATACCTCCTCCGCTATACTTAGGAAGGGACAGGAAATCCCCTTCTCTTATTCGCATATGATTCGCCCACAGGAACTAATAGAATGGAAAATCTAGATACCGGACATTTTAGGGTTTTCTTTCTACAAACTCATCTTTACCGGGTGGGAGAATATTCGGCAGGCACTGAATTCACCAACGTCTTTCCATCATTTATTGGCGAACTCGCATAAGTACCTTATATACATAATCACTAAAGATGTAGCCTGTAGCGAGCACTAATTCGTTTCATACTTTTCTCTTGGCTTCCGCTTTCTCCTTAACAGCCGGGTTCTTCTTTTTCTCTTTCTCTTTTCTTTTACCCGCCACCGGTTCCGGATATTCACCGGTCCAGCAGTAAAGACACAGCTTACCCCTAGGAAGCCCGATGGCCTTGACCATGTCATCCACAGTCTGGTATCTAAGCGTGGTAACTTCTAATTCTTTAGCAATCCATTCCACCATTTTCTTGTATTCTTTTGACTTATGGTCTATATATTTTGATACATCCTTCACATCTTGCCCTTCCAGGCTACCAATGGCCCTGCGGGCAACCAGTTCATGGATGGAGCGCGTGGAGAGATTGAACCTGCAAGGAAACATCAGGGGCGGGCAAGAAGGCCTGATATGGACTTCTTTAGCGCCGCTATCCCACAGCTTCTTTATGGTGAAATTCTTAAGCTGAGTCCCTCTGACTATAGAATCTTCACATACTACAATCCTGTTACCTTCGACTATTTCTTTGACTGGAATCAGCTTCATCTTGGCTATCAAATCTCGCGTCTCCTGTGAAGGAGGAGTATAGCTCCTCCCATATCCCGGTGTATATTTCACCAGAGGCCGCCGGTAAGGCTTGCCCGACTCCATGGCATATCCCAGGGCGTGCGCANNCATGCGCAATTCCTGAATCGGGAACTCCAGAGACTACATCTACTTGTATATCCCCGTCTCTTTTTGCCAAAAATCTTCCGCATCTTTCCCTTACTGTCTCTACATTTATCCCGTCATAGCAGGAAGCGGGAAAGCCGGCATATATCCAGAGAAATGCGCAGATTTGACTAGTCCCTCCACCCGGCCGCCTTTGTGCCATGCCCTGCTCATTTATCAAAATTATCTCTCCGGGTTCGAGGTATTTAACAATTTCGAACTCAATATTGGGAAAGGCACTACTTTCAGAAGTAACTGCCCAGGCATCCTCCCGTTTTCCCACTACCAGGGGCGTATACCCATATCTGTCTCTGGCAGCGTAGATTCCTTCTTTACTCAATAGTAAAAGTGAACAGGAACCATCTATGGCGTCGAACATCTTCTCTATGCCATCTATCAAATTGTTTCCCTGACTGATTAATTTAGCTACGAGCTCGGTTACATTAACCGTGTCTTTACTCACTTCACTGAAAGTTATTCCTTTCTGCAAAAGCCCGCTTACCAATTCTTCGATATTTTCCAGGATACCATTGGTGACTATACAAAATGGGCCAAACTTTGAGCTTAAATAAATAGGCTGTTCGTCAAAGGCGCTAATAACGCCGATGCCCTTGTTGCCCTTCATACGCTTGAAATCCTGATAGAATTTTGACTTAAATTGATCCTGGCTTATGTTATGTATCTGGCGCGTGAAATCCTCTCCCAGGATTGCCATACCTCCATATGCTGTTCCCAGGTGGGAATGGTAATCCGTTCCGTAGAAAAGAATCTCAGCACAGTCTCTCCTGGAAACCACTCCAAAAATCCCGCTCATATCTTACCCCCTGACATAAATTATTGTTTTATTTCTTTATGGTATTCCTGTAATGACTTTACAGACATCTCCGGTCTCTTAATCAAATTTTCGATTCCATTAACAGATGCCTGAGCACCAGCCACAGTAGTTATAAGAGGCACGCTATAAAGAATTGCATGGGATCTTATCTTCGCCTCATCCTCTTTTGTTGCTTTCCCTGCGGGAGTGTTTATTATCAGGTCTACCTTGCCATCTTTTATTAAGTCAATAATGTTGGGCCTCCCTTCGAGAAGTTTAGGCAGAGTCTCCACTTCTATGTCACTTCTCACAAGGGTATCTGCTGTGCCAGAAGTGGCCATAATCTTAAACCCGAAATCAGCAAGTCTTTTGGCAATGAACACAATACTCCTCTTGTCCTGGTTCTTCACACTAATGAATACATTCCCATTTTTGGGCAACTTTTGTCCGGCAGCTATCTGGCTTTTCGCGTAAGCTACACCAAATGTGGAATCTATTCCCATAACCTCTCCTGTAGATTTCATCTCCGGACCCAGGATGGCATCAGCCCCGGGGAACCTTATAAAAGGAAATACAGACTCTTTTACCGCTACGTGATTGATCTCCTTTTCCCTGGTGAATCCCAACTCTTGCAGGGTCTTTCCCAACATTATCTTGGTTGCCAGCTTTGCCAGAGGAACTCCTATGGCCTTACTCACAAAGGGAATCGTTCTACTTGCCCGGGGATTTACCTCCAGGACATAGACCACATTATTCTTAACAGCGTACTGGATATTCAAAAGTCCTTTCACATTTAGTTCCCTGGCCAAAGCATAGGTATTTTTCTTTATTATTTCTATTATGTCTTCTCCTAAAGTATAAGGCGGAATAACCATTGCACTATCGCCGGAATGGATGCCCGCCATTTCAATGTGCTCCATAATCCCACCTATCACGCAATTCTTACCATCGGCTATTGCATCCACGTCGACTTCTATAGCGTCTTCTAAGAACTTGTCGATAAGAATCGGCCGTTCAGGAGATGCCTCCACTGCTTTTTCCATAAAATTTCCTAAACCTTCCTCATCATAGACTATCTCCATTGCTCTACCACCGAGAACATAAGAAGGCCTTACTACTACCGGATATCCTATCCTCTGGGCAACCTTCTTTGCTCCTTCCAATGAGGTAGCTGTACCGTTATCAGGCTGGATGAGTTTCAATTTCTTAAGCATCTGCTGGAACCTTTTTCTATCCTCTGCGCGGTCTATAGAATCGGGACTGGTTCCCAAAATTTTCACTCCTGCCTTGGCCAATGGTACAGATATGTTCAGGGGAGTCTGCCCTCCAAACTGTACTATTATTCCCATCGGCTTTTCAATATCCACGATATTCAATACATCCTCAACTGTCAACGGCTCAAAATACAATTTGTCCGAAGTATCATAGTCAGTGGAGACAGTTTCTGGATTGCAATTTACCATAATGCTTTCAATGCCCTCTTCTTTCAGAGCGTACGATGCGTGACAACAACAGTAGTCAAACTCTATGCCCTGCCCGATCCTGTTAGGCCCCCCTCCCAGGATAAGAACCTTCCTGTTCCCCGATGGCTGGCTTTCATTATTGGTTTCGTACGTAGAATAATAATAAGGTTTCTCCGCTTTAAACTCTCCCCCGCAGGTATCTACTAATTTATAAACTGCCTTTATATTACATTTTTTTCTATAAGACCTTATTTTTTTCTCTGTGGAGTTCAGAAGATAGGCAAGCTGTATATCCGAGAAACCATTCTTTTTTGCTTTCTTAAGTAACTCTGGCGGAATTCTAATCTTACTTTTTGCATTCTTCCCTTCATATTTCTTTATCTCTCTTTCCAGTTCCATAATCTGTTTCATATTATCAATAAACCACTTATCAATTTTTGATAACTCGTAAATCTCATCAACTGCCAGTCCCAGCTTGAGACCATACTTGATAAAAAATAGTCTCTCATCATTGGGAATTCTTATTCTTTCTCTTACTTCCTTAATCAAATCCTCCGACGCTGATTTTAATGATTCATCGGTGATTCTGTCCTTGCCATCTGAACCTAACCCGAATCTCCCGGTCTCCGTAGACCTTATTCCCTTCTGAAGCGCTTCTTTAAAGTTTCTGCCGATAGACATCGCCTCGCCAACTGCCTTCATAGACGTATTTATGACTCTTTGCACCTGGGGAAATTTCTCAAAAGTAAATCTACAAATTTTAAATACACAATAATCGACCGTGGGTTCAAAGAATGATGTTGTCTTTCCTGTAATCTGGTTGAGAACCTCGGGGAGAGTTAAGCCCACAGCCAATTTCGTAGCCACCCTGGCAATGGGAAAACCTGTAGCTTTAGAAGCCAAAGCTGAACTCCGGGAAAGTCTGGGATTGACTTCGATAATCACAATATGTCCATTATCCGGATTCTGGGCAAATTGAATATTTGCCCCTCCCCCGGTTATGCCCACCTTTCTTATAATCTTTTTGGACAGATTCACAAACTGTGCGTATTCCTCTCCGGTAAGGCTCTGCGATGGTGCAACCACTATACTATCCCCGGTGTGTACACCCATGGCGTCCACATTCTCCATGGAAGTAATCATAATAACATTGTCCACGCAATCCCTCATCACTTCATACTCTATCTCTTTCCACCCCAACACAGATTGCTCCACCAACACTTGCCCCACCGGGCTTAGCTCCAGGCCCTTTATTAGAAACTCTTCCAGTTCTTCCTTATTATAGGCAGTAGAACCACCGCTCCCTCCTAAACAATACGCTGGTCTCAAAATCAACGGAAATCCTATCTCCAGGCCTATCCTCATGCCCTCTTCCAGATTAGTAGCAATTCCACTTTTGGGAACATCTACGCCTATCTCTTGCATTGCCTTCTTAAATAGCTCTCTATCTTCAGCTCGGGAAATGGCTTCAACATTGGCTCCTATAGATTCTACGCCATATTTTTCCAGTACGCCTTCTTTCATTAGAAAATAAGCCAGGTTCAACCCTGTCTGTCCACCCAGTGTGGGCAGAATAGCGTCAGGTCTTTCTTTCCTTATTATTTCCGTTAAGGCTTCTACGGTTAGTGGCTCAACGTAGGTCACATCTGCCATACCAGGGTCGGTCATAATAGTAGCGGGATTGCTATTTACGAGGATAGTAAAATAACCTTCTTCTCTTAAAGCCTTACAGGCTTGAGAACCGGAATAGTCAAATTCACAGGCCTGGCCAATAACAATGGGGCCGGAGCCGATCATCAATATCTTATTTATATCTTTTCGCTTGGGCATGTCAGGTTCCTTATTTCATGAGTTCTAAGAATCTTTTGAATACAACATTTATCTCATCAAATCCAGGACTTACAGGATAGTACTGGGTAGAAATAAACTTTAGCGGGCCACTTTCCATCTCTTCAATTGAGTCATCATTGACATTACGCAGTGTAATTTTGATGTCATCCCTACCTTTTATTGACTCCTCGTCCACGACAAATGAATGGTTCTGCACCGTGATATCACCTTTATGGGAAGAGGAAGACTTTACCGGATAATTTACACCGCGATGACCTATTTTCAGTCTCTTCAGTCTGCCTCCCAGGGCGAGAGCCATAATTTCATGTCCCAAAGAAATACCTAAGATGGGAATTTTTCCGATGAGCTTCTTAACTACCTCTACGATTCCAGAAATTGCTTCATCTTCTTCCGGTCCATTAGAAATAATCAATCCATCAGGATTCAATCCCAGAATTTTCTCTTGATCAGTATTATAGGGCAACAACGTAAGATTGCATCCCAGAGTCTTTAATTGTTTAACAAAACTATTCGACATTCCCAAATCGATTATAGCTATCTTCGGTCCTGAATTATTACTTTTAATTTCCGTAATCTCTCTGGAGATATTTGTTATGAAGTTCCTTTTCATGTGTTTCTTATAATCTTTTACCCTTTTAACTAAGTCACCAATCTTTCTCTCCTTGCCAGCGAGCGGCACGGCAGTGGAAACTATTCCCAGCATCTCGCCATAATCTCGAACCCTGACAGCCAGGGTCCTTGTATCGACCTCGCTTACGGCAACCAGACGTTCCTTGTTAAGGAAATTATTGAAAGTCTCCTCTGCCTGCCAATTGGAATATGTTTTGCTTTCTTCTCTTATAACCAATGCCTCTATCCAACATTTTCTAGACTCGGAAAATTTCCTGGCTACACCGTAATTACCTATCAAGGGATAGGTGAAAACCAGAATCTTGCCTGCATTTGCCGGGTCGGTCATGATCTCCTGGTAACCAACAACAGCAGTATTCAAAACTACTTCTCCTATCCTTTCTCCGGCTTTCCCTATAGAGATACCCTCAAAATAGGTTCCATCCTCCAGAACTAATACGCCTGTCATAACCTTCTCCTATTGATTTTCCGCTCTTGTCTGCTAACTACTATACGGTTATTATACCATAATTTTCGACTAGATTTAAGAGGAAGTTCAGATTAAGAAACGGAGCATAAATTTCAGAGACTTCTGGTACTATGTAGAATATACAATCAGAACGCCAATGGCTATAGCGAGAAGGGCAATAAGCCTGAGAACTGGAAGTGATCTTCCCTGCGACCACCGGAGCATACTTTTAAATCTTTCCAGTCCCAGGATAAAAATGGTAATGCCCCCTAAGAGAGCCAGTATGCCAATCGTAACCATAACCCAAACTACCCTGCTCTGTGGAGCAGCCAACAGGAAGACAATGCCCACGAGAATCCTGAGAGCACCCATCATGTACGGCCTTACCCCTTTTTCACAGAAGACCATCCACTGTCTCATCCTCTTTGGACTTAAGAGAAAAACAATCCCTATAGCCACTAAAATTATGCCCACAATTTTTACCAATATGAGCATAACCTACCTCCCTTTGCTCCAGGAGTTAGAACCAAGAAAAAACTAATCAAAGGTCGAATTATTATAACATCTTTGTTATCGGTTGGCAATCTTTTTCTGAAAGCTACTTTTCGGTAGTTTATCTTAGAAGGGCTCGGTGAGTAAACCATACAATTCCGGTCGGCGGTCTCTGAAGATGGGAGAGATGGCTCTCATTTCCAGTAGGTGGTCATTACTGAATTCCACAAAAAGAACTTCTTCTTCCCCTTCCTTCTCCGAATAGGCAAGAATCTTTCCGTCAGGTCCGGCTATGGCACTATGCCCATCGAAATCGTGTCCATTATATTTACCCACGGGATTGCATGCCATTGCATATATTCTGTTAGATATTGCATACATCATGGAGAAGCATCGGAAGCGAGTAGGGATATAAGTCACTCTCTTGTGGGGAGAGGTTGGCTTTCCCCATGAATAACTGGAGCAGAGAATCTCCATGCCTTTCAAAGCCAATATTCGTACTAGTTCAGGAAACAGGTTGTCCCAGCAGACGCTCATTCCGATCGTGCCAATCTCCGTGTGGTAAACTTCCAATGTACTACCCGGATAGAAGTAGTGTTTTTCCTCATCAGGAATATGTAATTTGTGATGGATGCCCAGTATGTCTCCCCGGGGCCCCATCAGAACCGAAGAATTATATACGGTGCCCGGTATCTGAGGATGAAGCTGGGCTAATCCCACCACAATATGAGTCTTGTGTCTTTTAGCCAGCTTAGCCAGAATGTTGGTGGTATATCCGGGAATCGCTTCTGCACACTTCAGGAACTCCCGGCCGAAGTCCTGGTCCATGCTCTTAACATACCCCGTGTTGGCAAGTTCAGGAAATAGTATTAGCTCCACTTTCCTTTTATCAAAAATATTGTCAACAAATTCCTTCATTCGGGAAGCGTTCTTCTCTGGCTGCAGACCGGCTACTTCCATTTGCACCAGGGCAGTTCTGACTTTATCTTTCATTTGATTACCCCTTTATTCTTATTTATGTTGAGCCAAGTACCTGAAAGCACTCAGCGCTGCTTTAGCTCCTTCTCCTGCTGCTACGATAATCTGTTTTTCCGGCACATCAGTAACATCACCGGCAGCAAAGATACCCGGAATATTGGTTCCGTTGTAAGAGTTTACCTTAATTTCACCCAGTCTATTCTTTTCCAAATCTTTGGCAAACTCAGAATTGGGAATAAGACCGATTTCCACAAAAACTCCCTCCACAGCGAGGGTCTCTTCTTTATCCTCTCTTCTTATCTTAATTCCACTAACCATCCTTTCTCCCAGAACAGCGGTCACCCGGGTGCTGTTTAGAATAGTTACTTTGCTACTTTCACCAACTTTCTCTCTCATTACTAAATCTCCCGTTAGTTCAGGAGCTATATCAATAAGATAGATATGTTTGGCTATCCGAATCAATTGCAGGGTTGCGTCCAGAGCAGAGTTTCCTCCTCCGATAACTGCTACATCCTTTCCCGCAAATAGAGGTCCATCGCAAGTGGCACAGTAAGTAAGTCCTCTATTTTTGAATTCCCTCTCTCCGGGCACGCCCAGTTCCCTGGACCTCTTGCCAGAGGCAATTATCGCTGTTTTTCCTTCGTAAGTCCCTTTGTCGGTCTTAACCCAAACTGCCTCGTTTTTTCTTTTTAGTTCTAATACCTGTTCGTTTTCTCTTAATTCAATGCCGTATTTCCGCATATGTTCCTCAAACTTACTCGCCAGCTCAGGACCGGTAATGAATTGATATCCTGTGTAATTTTCTATATCTCCGCTCCACGCTGCCTGCCCGCCGATATCCCGGGTAATAACCAAGAGAGTCATTTTCTTCCGGGCAGCATAGACGCTGGCTGTTATACCTGCCGGCCCCGCTCCAATAATTATTAAATCGAACATCATAACCCCAATGCTTTTCTTATCTTATCCTTATCAAATCCCACTATAATTTCGCCATCGATGTCTATTACCGGCACAGCCATTTGCCCTGATTTCTGGACCATCTCCTGTACTTTTGTGTGGTCAGCAGAGACATCGATATCCTCAAAGTCTATATTATTTTCCTTCATGAAGCTTTTGGCCATCATACAAAATGGACAACTTGGGGTGCTGTAAATTGTGACTTTTCTATTCTCCATAGAACCCTCTTCTAAATTATAAATCTTCCTTTAGATCAGACAACTGCTGAAGATGGCTCTGCTCCTGTGCAATAATTCCATCGACTACTCTGTGGTCGTATTCCGGGACCACTTTCTTCATCCCCTGGTAAAAGAGAATCGAATCCTTCTCAAATCTTATACCCAGGTCAATAGCTTCTCTGTCCCTTTTTGTCTTTTTAGCTATTTCCTCACCTTTATCTTTCTGGGTGAATATGTAATCTCTAGCCAAAGCATTCATATACGCAAAATACTCTCCCGGATAAGACTCTGGCGGCTCGTATTTGTGCACCGAATCCAATATCTTGCTAAAAACCTCTATATGTTTTTCCTCTTCTTCTGCCAGATATTTGAAGACGCGTTTAGTTTCCTGATTTTTAGTCTGTCTTACCAATGTATTGTAGAAATCTCTACCGTTCTTCTCAATCTGAATTCCCAATTCTACTATTTCGCTCCCTGCAAATATGTTTACCAAATTACTCCCCCCTTTCTCAAAATTAGTTTAACCAAGAGCAATCTTTTCTCCCAATGCAAATGCTTTTTTTAAGACTTCTGGATGTTTCAATATATCTCCTTTTTCGTCAACGCCGGAACAGAAAAGCTCTTCTTCATAATCCACACCAATCGTAGCAAACAGATTCTTGACAATTGCTTTCGCGTTATCAAAAAAATCTTTCCTATTACTTCCCTCTACAGAGATAAAGCCACCTTTTCTTTTACTTTTAAAGATATCTTTTTTCAGTATATACTTTGCCCTCCAAACGCACTGGAAGCGATCTATCATCATCTTCGTCTGGGCGCTAAGGCTACCAAAAAATATAGGTGAGGCCAGAATTATCCTATCCGCCTCTTCTATCTTTCTGTAAAGTGGCTGCATATCATCTTCTATTATGCAGGAGCCGTCATCCCTTAAATTTTCACATTCCTGACAGGGAGAAAATTTAAGATTATTTAAAACAACTTTTTCTGTTTTGGCTCCTTTACTTCTGGCTCCCTCTAAAACCTTGTCCAGGAGAATATCCGTATTCCCGCCTATCCTTGGACTACCATTAATCCCTAATACTCTCACTTGTTAACCTTCTATTTTTTCCATGGGTTGGCCACAACAGACAAGTTCACCGCCACCTACTTTTGTTACCGAGACTTCATTACCGCATACATTGCATCTGTACTCTTCTCCTACGCTTTCTACTGGCATAGGCTACCTCCTTTCATATCCATTTTGGGGAAGCCCCCTCACCTTAATCCCCTCCCTATAGGGGAGGAGAAATTCTTTCCCATTTATTCTACTGTATTATATTCTTTAAATCAATTATATCGTCTATAATGAAATCCGGCTTTGCTTTGATTACGTCTTCTTTCTTGCCTATTCCATAAGTGACGCCACAGGTAATTATGCCAGCCCTCTTACCGGCTAATATGTCTATATCCATATCACCCACTATTATAGTTTTCTCCTTATTTGCATTAAGCCCCTCCATTGACCTATCTAAGGGACATGAAGAAGGTTTCATACAACCTATATCATCTCCCCCTACAACATTTTCAAAATAATCCTGTATACCTAACTTATTCAGTGCAACTAGAGCGAATTCATAATTTCTATTAGTCACAATTGCCTTTCTCTTATTCCTGAAGTATTCCAAAATTTCCTTCACGTTTGGATAGAGAACAGTATTATCCGTAGAATGTTTTCTATAATATCCTATAAATATAGATAGGGCCATCTTAAGAAGAGCTTCCTGTTTGTTGCCCAGCGATCCTCTTATCAAATCCTCTATACCTTTGCCTATATAAGAACTTATTTCCGATATACTTTTCTCTTTAAGGCCAATTTTTTTCAAAGCAAAATTAACAGCATTGGCCATGTCTTCACTGGAGTCGACCAGGGTGCCGTCTAAATCGAAAATAATAAAATCTATGTATTTCATGTCCTTGTATAAGTAATCAACCTGGCATTGATGGCAACAATAATCGTGCTTAAAGACATTACCAGGGCACCAACCGCAGGTGGTAAAATTATACCATATTTATAGAGTAGTCCAGCAGCCAGAGGAATGGCAAAAATATTGTATCCCGTAGCCCAGGCTAAATTCTGCACCATCTTTCGCTGCGTAGCAAGGGAGAGACCGATAACATCGCCGACATTTCTCGGGTCATTTTTGACCAGGATAACATCAGCCGTTTCCACAGCGACGTCAGTACCTGCTCCTATGGCTATACCCACATCAGCCTGAGCCAGGGCGGGCGCGTCATTAACCCCATCTCCCACCATTGCCACTTTTTTGCCTTGTATCTGGAGTTCTTTTATCTTCTCTGACTTTTTGTCAGGCAAGACTTCAGCAAAATAAGTATCCAATCCCAGTTCACCAGCCACGTATCTGGCTGTAGCATCATTATCGCCGGTAATCATCGCCAGCTGCAAACCGAGTTTTTTCAGCTTCGCCGTGGCCTCTTTGGATTCATCTCTGATAATGTCAGAAAGGCCGATGATGCCTTGGATTTTTTTGTCGGAAATGACAAAGACTGTGGTCTTGCCCTGCAACGCAATCTCTTCCATTCTCTTTTCTGCTTCTGGTGATTTAACATTGGCTACACCAAATATCCCTTTGTTTCCAACAAAAATCTCCTCTCCCTCAACTTGCGCTTTTGCTCCTTTTCCAGCAATGGCTTCAAATTTTTCTGCCTTGCTTATCTTTAGATTTTTCTCTTTGGCTTTTTTAACTATGCCTTTTGCTATCGTATGTTCGGAATTTATCTCTATGGCTGCTACCTTGCGCAATAAATCATCCTCGCTCCAATTCCCTAAACTGATTATATCCGATACGCCGAATTCCCCTTTTGTCAGTGTTCCCGTCTTATCAAATACAACCGTATGCAAATTGCGAGCGCTCTCAAAAGCAGTCCGGTTCCTTATCAATAGGCCATTTTTAGCGGATATTGCTGTAATAACTGCGATAACCAGGGGGATGGCTAAACCTAAGGCATGAGGACAGGTAATAACCATAACGGTTACCATACGCTCCAGAGCAAACGCAAACTCCTTACCCAGAATAATCCAGGCTATAAGTGTAGCTGTGCCAGTTGTTATAGCAATAAGCGTAAGCCAGAAAGCAGCCTTATCAGCAAAACCCTGGGCCCTGGATTTACTTTCACTTGCAGTCCTGACAAGTTCAATAACCTGGGATATATAAGAATCTTTCCCTGTCTTTTCTACCTCTATGGTTAGAGAGCCGCTTCCGTTTACAGAGCCACCGATGACACTGTTGCCCGCCTTCTTACTCACTGGTTTTGACTCGCCAGTAATCATAGCCTCGTTTATTTCTGAATCACCCTCAGTTACCCGGCCATCAGCAGGGACTTTCTCTCCCGGTTTGACAAGAACTTTATTGCCCTTGTTCAACTCATCAAGCTTAATATCTTTTATGGAACCATCACTTAGAACCAGATGAGCCTGGGAGGGCATAAGTCTAGCTAACTCTTCCAGAGCGCGAGAAGCGCCCATCACTGAGCGCATTTCAATCCAGTGACCCAAAAGCATAATGTCAATAAGAGTAACTAACTCCCAGAAGAAAAACTTTCCCCTGATTCCAAAAACAGCGCCTGAACTGTAGGCATAAGCGACGGTAATAGCCAGGGCGATAAGGGTCATCATCCCTGGCTGTTTTTTCTTAAACTCATCAAATATCCCTTTAAGAAATGGCTTACCACCATAGAAATAGATAAATGTAGAAATTCCAAAGAGAACGAATCTATCACCAGGAAATTTCACCGAGAATCTCAACAGAGACTGAATCATGGGAGAGAGAATTAAGACAGGGATAGTAGCAATTAAAGAGATCCAGAACCTTCTTTGGAAATCCTTCACCATATGAGCGTGATGAGCGGCGTGTCCTCCTTTTTCGTGATGTACCTTTGCAGCGGTTTTGCCTAAAAATGCGTTCTTACAGTGCTCACTGCAAAAATAAAAAGTTTTTCCATCTCTTTCCAATTTAATCGCATCTTGAGGATTGACTTCCATCCCACAAACAGGATCTTTAGGCATATCGCTTCCCTTTAATATCCAACAAAATTTTCTCTCTTAATTCTATTTTCTTCAATACCTAATCTGTTTTTTAAAATGTCTATTAAACTCTCTACCATCCTGGGAGGTCCACAGATATAAAAGATTCTTTCTGTATAATCTGGTATCTCTTCTTTTATCATGGTATCATCTATATAACCTGTTTTTCCCTTCCAGATTTTTCTATCTATGTCTGCGGAGGTTAAAGTATAAACTATACGCAGATTCTTATTTACCGACTTCATATTATCCAAATCCTGCCTGAATATGATATCTTCTTCTCTGTTATTGCCATACAGCAAAACCATGTCTGTAGGCAACATTGAATCCGTAGCAAACTTACATATGGATCTTATAGGCGTTATACCTATGCCTCCCGAAAGAAAAACTATCTTCTCATATTCTCCCCCAAAGGTGAAAGAGCCATAAGGCATCTTTAACCTCGCCCAATCCCTGACCTTCAATCTTTCCAGGGCTTGGGAAAATTCACTATCGGTTATTCTCTTGGTAAACTCTACGTATCCTTTTTCCGTAGGAGAATTGGAAAAAGAAAAATGTTTCGTCTTCTCTACCCCATCAATTTTTATGGTGACAAAAAAGAACTGTCCTGGTTTAAAATCGACACCCCCTTCTGTTCTAAAGCGGAAGCTTTTTACATTATAAGTCCTTTGTATTATGTCCAATACTTCTGTTTCAAAGTCAATCATCGTCTCTCCTCGGTTAGCACTATATGGTCTGACTCTACCTCCATTAAAGCCTTAAAGAATTCCTTTATTTCTTCCTCGGGAGCCTGATTTCTCGCTTCTGCATAAAATTTAACCGCTCTTTTTTCTCTCCTGTTGGCCTCTTCTATGTTCGCCCGGTCAGAATCGACTGCTTTATCCAACCCTACTTCTGAATCCGGTTTCTCTATCTTTAGATGCTTGCATATTGCCGAGGCGTGTTCTCTTTCCACTTTTGATAAACCTTTGAACATGCTGGAAACATAAACGTCTTTGCTCCTTTCAGATACTGCTTTATAAAAATTGGTATTATCTATTTCCAAGTCTAATGCTTTCCTCAAATTCTCCTTGCTTATCTCTGATAGAGATTCACTCTGTAGCAATTTCCACTCTTTTGCCAGGACAAAAAAATTCTCGTGGGCTCCACAAAAAGGACAGGTCCTGGGCTTCTCTTCTCCTATATAGACCTCTCCGCAAATTCGACAGCGATATACATTCATATCGTCTTCTCCTTTTCAATATTCTTTTTCTTCTAAATGTGGTATTGCTTTCTGAGGACAAGCAGCAATGCATCTTCCTTCGCTATCGCAGGCCTGGGGATTAATTATTTTAGATTTTTTGTTCTCCAGTTTCAATACTCCCAAGTGACAGGCCAGAATGCAATGGCCACACCCGATACACAGATCCTCAAGTATTTTCGGCAATTTCTTTTTAGCCATTTATTCCTTCCTTTATGAGATTAACATTAACCAGACTCAGTAATTTTCGCAAAGAAGCTCGTAGAATTCTCGCGGATGAGCGCAGGCTGGACATTCCTTAGGAGCTTCTTCTCCCTCATGAACATAACCACAGTTACGACATTTCCATTTAACCACGGTATCCTTTTTGAATACCTTGCCCTCTTTTACGTTCTTAAGCAGTTTCCTGTATCGTATTTCGTGCTGTTCTTCTACTTCTGCTATCTCTTTAAATTGATCGGCTACCTTTTTAAACCCTTCCTGGCGCGCTAGCTCTCCTGCCTCTTTGTAAAGTTTTGTCCATTCATGGTTCTCTCCCGCTGCAGCTGCTTCCAGATTTGATGCTGTGTCTCCTATCACCCCGGCGGGATAGGAGGCTGTAATCTCTACGTCTCCCCCTTCTAAAAGTTTAAAAAACCTCTTCGCATGCTCTTTCTCATTATCAGCAGTCTCCAAAAATATTGCCCCTATCTGCTCATAGCCTTGCTTTTTTGCCACGCTGGCAAAATAAGTATAGCGATTTCTTGCCTGCGATTCTCCGGCAAAAGATGCCAGCAAATTTTTCTCTGTTTTTGTCCCTTTTAAGGACTTTCCCATAATCTTACCTCCCTGGTTTTCTGTTTTTTTCGTATTGGGATAACTCTTGCAGAGTCATTTTTTCAGCGCCGCCACGTACCATTTCTTCAATAGCCTGTTCAGAATCTTCAGGGTTTATGTTAACGCCCCTGATAGCATCCATCAATAATTTAACTTTAAAAACGTGCTTCAAGGCGTCCAAAACTGAGGATTTAACGCAATAATCGGTAGCCAGACCACCAACGAAGAGTCCATTTATCCCGGAACTCTTTAACAGTTCAAAAAATCCAGTTCCCTTAGCATCGACCGCCTGAAACGCTGAATAGCTATCTTTATCAGGATCCATTCCTTTGGAAAGGAGTATTGTCTCCTTGGGCAATCTTAAATCTGGATGGAGCCCGGCTCCCTTGGTATTCTGTATGCAGTGCTCTGGCCAGGGGCCACCGAACTTTTTAAAATGCTTACTCTCCTTAGGATGCCAATCACGGGAGGCAAAAATTGGCCACTTTTTCTTAGAGAAAATCATCATATATTTATTTAAGATGGGAACTATTTTATCGCCTTCGGGCACAGCCAGAGCTCCCCCGGGACAGAAATCGTTCTGTACATCTACTATTAACAGCGCTTTTTTTTCCTCCATAATTCACCCCAAATTCATTGAAGACTAACCCGATTAATTATCCCCATTTACCCTTGCCTATATGGACTTCTATCTCAGCCTTGATGAATTGACTCAACAGTATCGCCTCATCCCTTGCCCTAGTAAATATAGCTACGCACCCCGGGTCCAGATTATCCTGAATACCTGCCTCAGCGATAGAATGCACCTGGTCTAAAACAGCCGCCAATCCCATATGGAGTTGATTTGAGCACCTTGCCCTATCAACAAGTTTTGCCTTATCATCTGTCAATCTTGCAAACTTATCCTTCGGCGCACCACAGCGAGGACACTTATCCGGCGCATTTTCGCCGTCAAAGACATAGTTACATACACTACACTTAAACTTCGCCATTTTTCACCTCCTATTCTATTAAATATATTTATGAATCTATTTCAAAGATTATTTGGCGAGCCTGGTTACTCTTTTGCCTAATTCCCTGGCAATCTTCAAATCCATATCTGTAGGAGGTTGGTCTGCCAGCTGCCCCACCACTGCTGTGGGGCCATAGGGAGTTCCTCCTCTTTTCGTTTCTACCAATTCTTTTAAACTATACGGTACCCCTACAATTATTGCTCCATGATGGATCAAAGTAAACATCATGGATATCAGGGTTGTCTCCTGACCTCCATGCAAAGAAGCAGTGCAACAGAAGACTCCTGCCGGTTTATTGATAAGGCTACCCTTCATCCAAAGACTACCTGTCTGGTCTAAGAAATTTCGCAACTGCGCGCACATATTACCAAACCTTGCGGGTGAGCCCAAAATTATTCCGTCTATTTTTTCTAATTCTTCCATTTTGGCCACGGCAACACCCTTTTGCATCTCTTTTGCTTTCTTGATTCTCTCATCTTTATCAATTACGCTCCTGGGCAGTAACTCCGGTACTGTTCGCAAAATTGGTTGACCGCCTGCCTGTTCGATTCCCTGACATACTGCCTTTGCCATCAAAAACGTGTTACCAAACATACTGTAATATAGAACCATAATTTTCGACTTCATAACCTCTCCTTTTCTTTCTCCCATTTTTATAAACCCGATTCCTTTATCACTTTTTTTATCACTTCTGCAGACTTCTTCAGTTGCTTCTGTTCCCGGGGATTGAGTTCAATCTTCAAAACTTCTCTTACGCCTTCTTTATTGACTACAGCGGGGAGACTTAAGTACACATCGTTTATTCCCAAGTAATCCTCAACTAAAGAGGAAACGGGTAAAATAGCATTCTCATCATTCATAATTGCCTGGGTTATTCTTACCAGAGCCAGACCTATACCATAAGACGTCTCTTGCTTTCTTTCCACTATTTCATATGCCGAATCTCTCACTTCAGTAAAAATCTTGTTAAGTTCCTCGTCGTGCTGGCAGGTGGCATTTCTTTTGCAAATACAACAGTAATCCTTAAACAAAACTCCGCCAATCATTGCCCTGCTCCACACGGCAAACTCGCTGTCTCCGTGTTCACCCAGAATATAGGCGTGGATATTTCGAGGGTCCACGTTGCAGTGTTTACTTAAAAGAAATCTAAATCTCGCTGTATCCAAAACTGTCCCTGAACCGATCACTTTTTCTTTGGGTTTTGAAGAAAATTTATAAGCAGCGTAAGCAAGGATGTCCACGGGGTTACTGACGATTAGAAAGATGGCAGAGGAGGCGTATTTTACAATTTCCGGAATTATTTTTCTGTAAAGGTCTACATTATCTTTTGCCAGGTCGAGTCGGCTTTGATCCGCTTTACCTTTTTTTCCGGCAGTGATTACAACTAAATCTGAGTTTTCTATCTGGGAATAATCTCCGGCAATTATTTCTACAGGTGAGCTATAAGGAGCGCCATGGGAAAGATCCATAACTTCTCCCTCAAGCCTTTTCCTGTCAAGATCTACAAGGACAAGTTGACGCACTCCCCCTTTCATCATTAAAGCATAGGCGTAGCGCGTACCCACATTACCGCAACCAATGATAGAAATCTTGGGTCTCAAATCGGCCATCTTTTCACTCACCCCTTAAAGAAATCCATATATATTGCCAAACCCAGGGCTAATCCGGAAAAAAAGAATATGAAAAAGTAATTGATTTTATCTTTCTTTGAACTTAATTTGCACAGGATAGTCCCCAGGACATTGTAATCGTGTTGGGATAATCTGTCCTGACTGAGGAGTTTATCTACAAGTTTCGTCCTAGCTAATTCTCTATGCAAGATACTGTCGTACCTGAACTTGTACATAAAATATACAAAGAATCCCCCTACTCCTGTATACCAGAAAATTTTTGCCAGTACAGGGCTAAAATCTAAAACCACATTCACCGCCCTTATGGCAATTACGGCAATGAGCGCAAGAAAAAAGAATACCCAGGATGTTATCGGCTCCTTACAGGCTCGAAGCCTGAAACAATCGTAGCAGATAAATTTTTCCTTATTACCTGACTTCATTTACTCTCCTTTGATTTTTTGATTTTTCTCAGTATCTCTCTACAAAATGGTGGCAAATCGTAAGGTTTGCGAGAAGTAACGAGATTCCCATCTACAACAACTTCCTTATCGATAAACTTTCCGCCAGCATTTACCAGGTCATCCTTTATAGCGAAAAAGCCGGTTACCTTCTTACCTTTCACTATCCCCGCGGATACCAGAACCCAGCCCCCATGACAGATAGCGGCAACGATCTTATTTTTCTTATACATTTCCCTTACAAAGTTGTTTACTTCTTTGTATCTTCTCAAAATGTCAGGAGCATATCCTCCAGGGATAACTACTGCGGAAAAATCAGCCACCCTTGCCTTTTCTATAGGGAGTTCTTCCACTGCGGGGTAGCCTTCCTTACTCTTATACTCCTTCCTTCTCCCCGTTCCTACGAGGAAAGTCTCTATGCCTTCTTCCCTTAGACGTAGATAAGGATACCAGACTTCTAAAACCTGATAATTATCTTCAACAAGAACTGCTACTTTAGCCATCTTCACCTCCTTCTTTATAAATAACTTCTACCTGCTCCTGCAACAATCCCAATAACAAACCACTCATCTATTTTCAGTGGAAATATCCGGCAGCAATCCTTCCCAAAAGGAATCCTGCACCACAGGATACAGCACCTATCAACAATGTCTCCAATCCACTTACCAGCCAGTTAACTTTTGTAACTTTGGTCTTAATTGCTCCTAAGCAGAAATAACTAATGCCTTACTTACACTATTAAAAAGAAAAAATGGGAGAATCGCAGGAAATGCACCCAAAAGAAACGAGCCTGCAGAGATGAGTCCTATTTCAAAAGGGTTATCAATCAATCCAGGACTTATGCCAATCTCTTCCTGAACCATAAATTCAAGCCATCTTTGCTTATCTGCAGTAATCCGTTTTACAGCGATTTCCTGTTCTTCTTCAGTAAAGCCCATGCCATTGAAAATTTCTCTTATCTCCCCGGTCTCTTTTTCAGGGTCCTCTTCTATCTCTTTTCTTTCTCGCTCAATCTGGTTCTCAAAGAAATGTTTCTGAGCTTTTGTTGATATATAAGAGCCAAAAAATATTGCCAGCGTGCCGGCTACTATCTCCACTAAACCGGCCAAAATTACTCTGTTCCTTATTACCAGAGAGACTGAAATCCCGGCAATAAAGGAAACCGTGGTAACAAGCCCTGTATCAATGGCATATACTATATCCCTTATGATTCTACCCCTTGTTGTATGCCATTCCTCTCCATGCCAGGCCTTAAGTCTTTCCTCCAAAGGACTTCTAATTAGTTTTGCCATTAATTTTTCTCTTCAACCTTCTACTGACTTTCCGCCAAAAATGGGATACTATTTCTTCTTGGTCCTCTCCAGCACCACATGGTGGCACCGGAAATGCCCCAATTGCTCAGGAGTAGCCTTGCACTATAGAAAACATATATTCGAAAAAAAACCCCTAACTATCGTTAGGGGTAGCTTGGCCTTTCGACCTCTTTGTCAGTCAAAATAAGGCCAGCCTAAATTATCTCTTAAGCCTGTCAGTAAATTTTCTCTAGTTGGGTAATCTAATATATAAGATCCCCTAACCCTCAACAATATTTTTTCTACCGCAATTCAGTAAGTTTTGCTATTCTATCTCCCTGATTGCTCCATTGGGACATGCGGGAATGCAAATTCCATCCAGAGTGCATTTATCATAATCAATAACCGCTTTGCCATCCTTAACATAAATTGCCTTTTCGGGGCAGACCTTCATACATTCGCCACTCAGCTTACATTTTTCAGGGTCAATAACTACTTTTTTCTTATCGTCCATTTTCTGTTTCCTTTCTTCCCGGTCCCATTTTTCATAAAGCGACAACTTCTCTTATTTCCGGAATTTCTTGTTTTATTATCTTCTCTACACCCGCTTTCAGAGTCATCTCGCTCAACGGACATCCCCGACAGGCACCGGTCAATCTTACCTTGACTACCCCGTCAGAAGTGACCTCTATTAGTTCTACGTCTCCACCATCTGCCTGGAGCAATGGCCTTATCTTATTTAAAGCAGCTTCCACTTTTTCTTTCATTGTATTCTCCTTGTTTTTTCCCTTGATTGCTTGTTTTTAGGTGAAAAGTATTCTATATGACTTGTTGGTGACTGTCAAGGGTTTTATTATGATAGATATATCTTATTTTAGCGTCCCATTAATCTGACAAGGGAGTTTACCCAGACTATGTATATCGATCCTGCAATCGCTAGGCTAAGAATAATTTTCAAAAAAGGTTGGCCCTAGGTTACTAGGGCCAACCCCAAAGAAACTGAAGCCAGTTAGGGAGGTAAATCTTGTTCTGTCATTCGGTCTGGATATCAGTCTCTTTTGATATAGCCGCTTTACTCCTGGGCAATTCAATCGTTAGAATCCCATCCTTGTAAGAATGCTTGACCTTAACCACAATATGGCTTTCTCTGTCATAGACACCCATCGCAGGAAATCGAAACCCCTCTCCCAAGAGGCCCAGAGGCGGTCTTAGTCGAGCCAGAGTCCTGTCAAAGAATCGGTCAAAGATACTCCCCATACCTACCAGTTCTGTAAACGGCCCCCGAGGGATTAAGTTTGCCATGGTCGCCACCTACTATTGTTAATCTTTCCTCCTGTTCACTAATTTAGATGGATATTTTCAAAAATTGATTCTGTTCTTTCTAATTTAAATTTTTTCTTCTTTTTTATTTTTAATCTTCATTTACACGAATTAGTCATCTACCATTATTTATTTCATCCAAGAAAAATTCTGTAGATACACCACCCCCTGCTATCCCCAAACCCATCCTCCTTAGACCTACGCACAACGCATAGCCGGGGTATTTGAGCAAACATTTTCCGCCAGGGGAAAGAGGACTGCCAAAGCCCCCAAAGGCAAATGAGCCTTTGGGGGCTTTACTAATCAATATATGGACCTCGTCCAGGCAGTCTGTTTATCCACCATGATCTTATCCACCAGTGCATTATTCTTGGTCAGAATCTCCACCTCGAAGTATGCATCCTTGTCCCTGATTTTTCCCATTTTCAGGTTGGGATTCCTGGTTGCCTGTATGTAGTTTTCCATCATGGCCTTTACATCTTTCTCTTCCAAGGACTTTATGAGGGGTGCATGTCCAGGCCCGAAAGAAGGATATCCAGCACCCATCATCATAGGACCCATCATTGCGCCACCCATAACCCCTGGACCCATCCCAAAGTAGGCGCCCATAGGGCCCATTGGTTTACCGCAATGGGGGCAGTGGGCAATCGGCTGGCCGCCTCGCCACACCACTTCTGGTTCCTGTGCCCTCGCTTCACCTCCGTAAAAAGCCAAGGCCAGCGGCAAAATTAGAACCAAAATAAATAATGCTTTTCTCATTTTTCAACCCTCCTTTTCTCTTAATTCGAACTTTCTGGTCACATTTATGAAAGCAGACCAGAAGCATCTCGTTGCCACCCTGATGTGTCTCATATCAGGGAGAGAATTTTCACTAATTGTTAGAGGACCGCTCCGCATCCAGTAGAGACCGTTCCTTACGCCACAAGCAGCAAAAATAGTACTTCTCCCCTTATCCACATTGGGTGACAGCCATTTCTTAATCCTCGATATGCATTCGCATATGGGATCCTTTACCAAAGCCATCACCCCCTTTCTTCTTTTTCATAAATTATTTGCCCATTACAACAATAATATTATCGTCAGTAATAAATTCGTCTTCTAACTGACAACTTTGGATTACTTATTTTTCATTCTCCCGATATAATATTACATAACTCTGAATCGGTAGTAAATTGGCTAATTCCCCTTTTTTTTGACTTTCTTCCACTAAGTATCGTTAAGGATGGCCTCATCATAAAAAAAGGGGAAGCAGTTTATGCTCCCCCTCCATTATTTGTTTATCCTTAATATTAACTCTTAGGTACTAGACTCTTTGCCTCCCTTCAAACAGAAAACACTACTCCTGAACTATATCAGTAACCGTAGTCAGCTTTTATGCTGGAAACCTTTGTCTTGGCATCGAAATCGAGTAAAGACTTTGCTTCATCAGCCATCCAGGAAAACTTATGCCACCACGCCTTACTCATCACTTGCGCTAATTTCTTAATCTGTTTCATCCGAGGAATAGCAATGCGTCTGAAGCTCATCTGTAAACTGTCCCAATCTTTTGTCTTAGGGTCGGTAAACGATTCTTTAAAATAGGCCCGCCCGCACATCGGTCCTGCGAAAAGATCTGCTACTATCCCGTACTGGGAAGAATATTGCTCGAAATCGACAGCAGCACTCAAAAGTAACATCGGCCTGGGGACAATCTTAGCCATTGCTTCCGCTGCCTCTCTTATAACTTTTGCATCACATATTTTGGTAATCTTATCGCCCTCTTCCACCCAGAGAACCGGCACTTGCGTCTTATAAAAATGTCCCAGCGGGCCGAAATCCTCCGCCATCTTTACCACGCCATCGGGCAGCCTTCTGGCCATATCGGCCTTCGATTCACCTGGCAATTGAAATATCAGCGTCTCGTTGAACAGTGGCTTGTTGAGCTTTTTACATCTTTCAAAGACTCCCTGTAACCACTCCAGGTTCTTTTTCCAGCTCTCTTTGTGGTCTGGATTAAGCTTAACCAGAGTCTTAAAAGCATCTACTTCATCCTTGCATTCCTCTGGCTCGATAGCTAACTGGGCAAGCTGGCCTCGACCGCCATCAACTGGAATGGTATTAGTGTCCTCCAGTCTTCCGATAAGGAGAACATCCTCCCCCAGTAACTCCCTGAAGCCAGGACTCCTGAAGGCTATCTGATTGAATAGAGCAGCCGTAGGAAGCCCCTCCAGGGCCTTGGCAAATCTGCGGCACACTTCTTTTACATCCTCATCAGTACCTTTTCTGCTTTCACCAATGTGTTTGAGATAAGATGTAGTTAACTTGAGATAAGAGTTATGTTGATCGGAAGCAAAAACGTCCAAAGTGCCAGAAGGTGCGTATTTAGCTAATACCTTAAATATAGACTCTTCTACCTCAACACCGTCAGGAAATTTCGCCCAACTACCCATTTTCTTCCTCCTTTACATAGAAATATTTTACACACTTAAATGGTCAGTTACCCAGCGGTTTTGTATTTTACCAAATAGTTTCCACAGTTGCAAGTAAATAATTTATGCTTTCTCTCGGTACTGCCTCCACGAGCGCTACCCGCCAGAATTTTTTATTTCTTTTACATAACTTTTTTGATATAATAAATTTTGGATGCGCGTGGGTAACTTTTAACACTTTCTTTCGTCTATTATTATGGAAACAGACAATAAGGGTAAGACTCACCTGAAACAGATTTTAGAGAAAGCAAGGCGGCTTGACGAAATTGCTCTGGATACCTTAGCTCGAGAATATTACCCGATTATTTTTCGATATTTCCATTATCGCACAAAAACCAGAGAGGACGCCGAAGATTTGACCGGTGAGGTCTTCGTTAGAGTAGTAGGTTCAATAGAGACTCAAAAAGGAGACTTTGTAGCCTGGCTTTTTCGCATAGCAAAGAATTTGCTAATAGATTATTATAGAAAAAGAGGGAAGTTAAAAGAAATATCACTAGACCAGATGGCTATTGAACCATCACCAGCGTCCTATGAATATGAGAGAGATACTTTACATCCGGAAGATATCAAGAAGATGCTCAACTTACTTACTGATGAGCAAAAAGAGGTAATTACCCTGAAGTTCTTGGAGGACTATTCTAATAAGGATATCGCTAAGATTATGAATAAATCGATTGGGGCAGTCAAGGCCCTTCAATTTCGTGCCCTTTCAGCCCTCAGAGATATCTTAAAGAAAGAAGGTCAATAGCAAAAGAATGAAAAAACGAATTGAAGAACTACTCGATATCTGTTTACAGAAAATAAAGGAAGGCATACCTGTGGAAGAAATCCTGAGCCAGTATCCTTATTACGCAGATGAACTGAAGGAGTTACTGGCAACCGCAAAAAAGATAAAGGATGTTCCTTTGCCTGAGCCTTCCAATATAGGGATGGCTTCTTGTCTTGTTAGGCTTGGTGAGGCACTCCAATTACAGAAGCAAAAGCCCCGTAAAGCAAGAATATCTAGATTGCTCTATTTCCCATTCCCTGCCTGGGCAAAGGCATTGGTCTTTGCGGTAATAATTATCTTTATTTCCTGGGGGACGGTAACCCTCTCTGCCAATAGCCTCCCGGGAGATCTTCTCTACCCTATGAAATTTATGACTGAGAAGGTAAAGTTCTTCTTAACTGCTAACCCCGGGGGCAAAGTAGAACTACGCCTCATATATTCTGAGGAGAGGATGCAGGAGTTAGTAAGGCATCTTGACAAGAGGAGAGACCTTAACACTGAACTTCTTAAGGCAATGCTTGATGAGGCCACTTTGGCTTTAGAGCATATCTCCAGATTGCCTGACCCGGCAGGACCTGTCTATTTTTCAAGATTACAATACTTAAATGCCTATCAAAAGGACGTCCTGGAAAACCTCAAGCCTAAGGTCACATCACCCCAGCAAAAAGAAGAATTAGAAAATGCTATTCGACTGTGTGGAAACCGTACGCAGTGGATGAGTAGAATGAGAATTAAAGGAGTATGGCCAGGCAAATGGGGACCTCATTGTGACCGAAGATAGTTTTAAAGATTTTGCGTAACTTTTTGTGCGCTACATCGTCTTTTCATTTAAAGGAGGGCAATAGCGATGAGAAAGATACTACTTATCAGTTTGGCACTGGCTGTGGCTATTGGTTTAGCCACCACAGTCATCTTAAATGCACATACCCCCCGCTATTATGGTGACCAGGACGTCAAAACCGATATTAAAAACATCGACAAGGGCATACAGATTACAATAACCTCAGACGATCCTGAGATAGCCAAGGATATCCAGGAGAATGGCAGATGGTATAGGGATATCTCCCGGTATGGCGGCCACCACCATCCACATGCATATGGTCAACACCGCTATGGTTACAACCATGGATGCGGTGATCGGTATCGATAAGCTACCCGCAGGATATACAAGCGGGAATGGGTCAACCCCTTGCCCATCCCGCTCAACTCTTAAGTTACACAAAAAACAAAGGGCGATATAACAAAAAAGGTTGGCTTTCGGTTAACGAAAGCCAACCTTTAATACATGAAATTCGTTTACGGAGGTAAACTTTCTTCTGTTATTCTATCTGGATATCGGTCTCTTTTGATGTAGCTTCTTTCGTCTTGGGCAATTCAATCGTTAGAATGCCGTCCTTATAAGAAGCCTTGACCTTTTCTTTTTGCACTGCTACAGGTAACGGAAGAGTTCTATAGAAACTTCCATAGGCCCTTTCGCTATAGTAGTAGTCCTTTTCCTTTACTTCCTGTGCCTTCTTAGTCTCCCCTCTGATGCTCAAAACGTCACCATCAACACTCACCTTAACGTTTTTCTTGTCTATTCCAGGAAGTTCAACCTTAACTACAATGCGCTCCTTCTGGTCATAGACATCTATCGCTGGAGACCAAAATCTTTCTCCAAAAAGACCCAGGGCCGGTCTTCGCCGTGCCATCCTGCCAAAGAATCGGTCAAAAATACTGCCGATATCTGATAGCTCTCTAAAAGGCTCCCAAGGTATTAAGTTTGCCATGGTTACCACCTCCTACTGTGAATCTTTCAACAATTTTTTTGCCTTCACTAATTTAGATGCAGATTTTTAAAAAAAGATTCTACTTTTGGGGCAAGCTCAGTCTAGAAAAACGCCGCAGGGAGGAGTACCGTTGAAGAAAAGTGGATTGACTTTTAAGGTGGGTTATATTTCTTCCTCTTTTCTTAATTCTATTTCCAAAAATTCATATAATCTTATATGTACCTCTTCAGGAACTTCAATTTCTTCTTCTTCCATTTCTTTGCATAACTGAAGAGTCCTGTTAAATGTATTAAACAGAACCTTACAGCCAAAATCTTCACTCACCAGTTCATCAATTTCAGCGCAAATATCAGATTCCAATTCTTCGTCAAAATAATCGGTTAAAAGTTGGCAAAGCTTCTTGAAATCCATCATCCTCTGCTCCCGTATCCCTGGAAATATTGAGAAAGTTTGTCTCTTAAAAACAGACGCGCCCGGTGCAAGCGTGATTTCACTGCAGGCAGAGAAATTTTCAGCACATTAGCCACCTCTTCATTGGACAGACCATTAAGTCCTCTTAAGAGAAAAACCGTTTTATATTCCTCGGGAAGTGAATCTATTGCCTTTGATAAATTCTTCTTAACTTCTTCGTTTTCTAACGTTGCCAGAGGACTCTCTGACCAATCGTCGCGAAGTTCTCTTTTTATTTCATCTTCTTCTTTAGTTAAAATAGGTATATCCAGAGAGACCGTCTCTATCCTTTTTCCCTTGCGTTTTTTCATTAAACAGATATTCACGGCAATACGATAAAGCCAGGTAGAGAATTTAGCTTTACCTTTAAAACCTGCAAGTTTTCTAAAAGCCTGCAAGAATGTTTCCTGAAGGACATCGCTGGCATCTTCCTTATTGCCCATTATGCGATAAGCAAGATTATAAATCTTCTTCTCATATCTCTTGACAAGTTCCTCAAAAGATGGGTAATCGCCTTTTTGGGATTTTTTGACTAAAATCTCATCCGAAACCAGCATCAATCCCTCGCTTATTTAGATGAAATATTCCTTGGGAGGATTCACCTATTTTCATCATGCTCTTTCTGTGGGAGAAGAATGGGGTGGGGAAAGATTCTTTGATGGCATCTACAGTATACCCACACGTTTTCTTTCGGCTAATAAAATAATATGTTTTAACTCTTCGATATTCCGCGCTTTTAGCCAGTTCTTGTCAAAATCTTTGTCCTGGGCAATCTGGGCAATAGCTGCCAAGGCACGGAGGTGGAAATTTCGTTCATCGGAAGAGCCCACCAGAACAAACATAGTGTACACCAACTCCTGTGTATCAGGAAAAACAATTCCTTTTCTGCAGCGCACTATTAAGATGTCAAACTTGCCGCTACCTTTGACAACGACGTGGGGGAGCGCCAGTCCGGGAGCAACTACCGTGCTCGATTGTCTTTCTCTTTTCATAAAAAGATTGAATAGGGTTTTTTCGTCTATCTGTAATCGCCTGGATAGAACATTTGCCACTATTTTAAACATGTCTTCAGCCATAAATTTTTCAGTGGCAGCTGGGTCGTAGTCCAAAACTTCACATCTCCTTATGAGGCGGTCAAATCTATCTTCCACAATTTCATCCCGCTCAACTATAATCTCTTTTAACTCCTCCGGTAAGGTGGCGTCAACTAACTCTCTGGCAGTAACTCGCTCAATAACATGCACCAGTGCCGCTTGACGACTTACTCTGTTTCTAGCGTAAACTAGGTACCATACCAGTCCGCAAACGATAAAAATTCCAGTTATGGAAAGAGGAACCCTGCCCATTTCAAAAATAAGAAATCCATATCCCACAATTCCTATTATCTGAATCCAGGGGTAGAGAGGAGAACGAAATTTTGGCCGATAACTCTGTATCTTGCTTTCTCGCATAACAATAAGGGATAAATTTACAAACATAAACAATAGAATTTTTAGCGTAGATGCTGTCTTGACCAAATCTTCCAGACTTAAGAATAAGATAACTATAATCATAAAAGTAGTAGTAAAAATTATGGAAAGATGGGGGGTTTTAAACCTGGCACTCATCCTCTGAAAAAATTTAGGTAACAGGTAATCCCTGCTCATAGCCATAGAATTCCGGGAGGCGGTTAAGATACCAGCATTGGCCGTGGAGACGAAGGCCAAAAAGGCAGCAAAGGCCAGTACCACGCTCCCTAAATTTCCCATAAAAGTGCTGGCGCCAAGGGAAACGGGAGTAAGAGAATGGGAAAGCTCTGAAGAAGTGATCAGTCCTACTGTTATAAACACAACCAGAGCGTAAAGAATCATCACAATGGTAAAGGCAAGAAACATTCCTAAGGGGATATTGCGCCCCGGATTTTTTACCTCTTCGGCAACACTGCATATCTTTGTTAAACCTCCAAAGGAAACAAAAACAAGACCGGCAGTAGCGAAAACCGAAGCCCAACCAAAAGGTATGAACGGAGCATATCGCTGTGGATGAATAAATAGAAGGCCACGAAAGACATATAAGAGGAGTATACCGATAAGAGAGAGGACCAATGCTATCTGTAATCTGCCTGTCTCTCTGACCCCGATGATATTGACAAACATAAAGAAGAGACAGCATCCTACAGCAATAAGTTTTATTTGTGTTCCTGTTACAGCGGGGTAAACCAGCGTGGCAAATATGCCCATTCCCATAAGGGCAAAGGCGCTTTTGAAACTTAAGGAAAACCAACTGGCAAGTCCCCCCACAGTGCCTATGGGGGCTCCCATACTTCTCTCAATAAAGAAATAGACTCCTCCTGCCTTGGGCATAGCGGTAATCAGTTCCGCCTTGGCAAGCATGGCTGGCAAGACGAGAATCCCTGCTAAAATATAAGAGAAGACTACAGCGGGCCCGGTCTTGGCAAATGCCAGAGCGGGCAAAATAAATAATCCCGAACTAATCATTGCTCCCGAAGCAATAGAGAAGACATCGAGTAGACCGAGTTTCCTTGCCAATTTTTCTTCCATAATTTATTAAGTAACTCCTGTTATTAAAATGGGAACATATTATACCAATTCAAGAAAACAAAATAAAGAAAATTTTACCTTCCTAGTCAATGCGCTACTCCGAAGCTGGGCATAATTCCTTCCTCATATTTTCCAACTTCCCGAAGCAGACAAGCCTATCGCCTAAAATAATATTTGTATCTGCCGGAGGGTTAGGAATTGTCTCTCCTTTTCTCTCCACAGCCAGAACCAGAATATCCTGATGTCTTAATTCTGAATCAAGAAGTGTTTTGTCCAATACAGGACTACCTTTACAGACTTCGATACTGGACACACCGTAGCCACCGGTAGCCACTAAAAGCTCCTGGAAAGAGACAGGTTTAACAATTTCTTTGGTTATCATACGCGTTTTCAAAAATAATGTCAATTTTGCGGCAAATCTTGAGCGAGTAGAAATCTTATAAATGGTATAAACAGCAAATATTATAATTACGAAATTTATCCAGGGCAACGAGCTCGATGGAATAAGAGTATGTAAGAAAGGAATGGCAAATTTAGGCATAGTAGTGACCGGTCTTAATGAATTAGCAAATGTGGCAATCAAAGTAACCAGACCCGCATGACCAAGCACAATAAGCGTCGAGGCGATACGGCGTCTTTGAGGGTGGCCAGTGATCAATTCCGCTTCTTTTGTGGTAAATCCCGTTGCCGTAAAGCAGGAAAGAGCCTGAAATTTAGCTAAAGACCATTCCAGACCCGTTAATTGAAATGCAATAGCACCTATTCTTACTACTATGAATGACACAATAAGCACAATAATAAATAACAGTAAATTCATGCCTACCTCCTTTTGCTCTAGAGCCATCTCTTTCTTCTGAAATATATAAACATAGATATGCCAACAAAAACCATAAGGGACAAAGCGACAAAATAGCCCCAGCGCCATCCAAGTTCCGGCATATATTTGAAATTCATTCCATAAATTCCTGCCAAAAAAGTCAAGGGAATAAATATGGTGGCTATTATTGTCAAAAGCTTCATCACTTCGTTCATTCTATTGCTAATGCTGGAAAGATAAATATCGAGCATTCCCGAGACCATGTCCCTGAACGTCTCTATAGTGTCAATCACCTGAATAGTGTGGTCGTAAACATCTCGCAAGAAAACGCGTGTAGACTCTCCAATCAGCGCAGAATCTCCACGCTGTAAACCACTGACTACTTCTCTCAAAGGCCACACTGATTTGCGCAAAAAAATTGTGTCTCTTTTCAAATTGTGGATTGTCTGTAAGGTCTCAGGCGTCGGTTTCGTCACTAGCTCTTCTTCCATTCCTTCTATCTTTTCTCCGATTTTCTCCAGAATCAAGAAGTAGCTATCAACAGTCGCATCTATCAGACCGTAGGCCAGGTAGTCTGCACCCATCTTCCTTATTTTGCCTTTTGCATTCCTGATTCTGTCTCTTATAGGATTGAACACATCTCCCTCTCTTTCCTGGAAAGAAATAACAAAATTGGAACCCAATATTAAACTGACCTGCTCCCCTTCTATCTCTTTCTTTTTCTCATCATAATAAAGCATTTTTAACACAACAAAAATGTAACTTCCAAAATCCTCCATCTTGGGACGTTGCCCTGTATTTACAATGTCTTCCAAAATAAGCGGATGCAAGTCAAACCTTTTGCCCAGCTTTTCTATGATTTCTATATCGTGAACACCGTCTATGTTTATCCAGGTTACTGTGGGTTTATCCTTAAGAGGAAAACACTCCTCAATTGTTTTCAAATATTTTTCCTGGAACTGGCTTTCGTCATAATCAATCACGGTAATTTTCACTTTCTCCGCCTTCATATCTCCTATAAACACCGGCGTCCCCGGAGCAAGGCCCGCGCTTTTAGAAGTTTTCTTAATTAGTTTTTTAGGCATATTTTACCTCTCCCTATCTCAGATTCACATATAAAAATGGTTACTCTGACTTTTTTATTCTTTTAATATCCTGGGAAATGAAATAGAAGCAAGGAATCACAATCAGTGTAAGACCGGTGGAAAACATCAGGCCCCAGCCAATAGCAAGCGCCATAGGTCTTAAAAATGGGTCCAATCCCCCAATACCATAGGCGACTGTAGCGATACCACAAACTGTGGTAAGTGTAGTAAGCATAATAGGCCGGAAACGAAGCCTTGCTGCTTCTATGACAGCGTCCTGGATAGACATTCTTCCACGCCTTTTATTCACAAAATCAACAAGAACAATAGAATCATTTACCACAACGCCGGACAAACCGATAAAACCTACCATAGCAAGAAAACTGAGCGGCTCACTATGTATAACTAGCGCTATGAGCACACCAATCAAACCGAAAGGAATCGTAAACATAACCACAAAAGGTTGAATCAGGGAGTTAAATTGCGTGGCCAGGATCAAATAGATAAGAATTGCAGCTATCAGGAACGCTTTGAACAGGCTTCTCACAGAATCCATAGTTTCCTTGCGTTCACCACTGAAAGCGAGACTATTCCCGGGATACTGGACAGGTATATCCTTAAACTCTTCATCTACCCTTTTATTTGCCTCCAGTGAGGTAATATTTTTCGTATCCACATCTGCCGTTACTGATATGAATCTTTTTCCGTCAACATGTTTAATAGAACGTAATCTTTGAGTATAGTTTAATTTTGCCACTTTTTTGAGAGGTATGAGGTTATTAAATCTATTGGCAACGACAATTTTGTCAAAGATGCTCGGGTCAGACTTCTGCTCCTCAGGAAGTCTCACCAGCACCCGAATCTCCTTTTCTGCCGTTTCCCTTTTTATAGTAGTGGCAACAACTCCCGAGAAAGCAGCCCTTATTGCAAATGCAATCTGGGAATTGGTCAAAAACGCCCTCTGTGCTTGCTTCTCGTCTATGATTACCTGAATTTCCTCAGCCCCAAGATTATAATTGTCAGCGACATCAACCACGCCGTCTATTTTTGAAATGAATGTTTTTATCCTATCTGTTATTTTCTTCAAAGTGCCAAATTCCTCTCCCACGACCCTGGCGTCAATAGCACTCCCCACCGGTGGTCCGCTGGTCAAACGCTCAAAATATATTTTTTCCACTCCTTGTGGTTTTAGTTCTTCCGTAAGAGATTCTATTTTGGGTCTTAATCCTTCTATAATATTCTGAACCGTTTCTTTTCTGGTGCAAGCCGAAGTTAAATAAACATTAATTTGCGCAAAGTTACTGCCATTTTTTGCAGCGGGATCATACGCTCCTTCCTCTCCAATCTTGCCCACAAAAGTCTCATATGCATCAAGACATGTGATAGGAATTCCATCTACAATTTTTTCTACGTTTCCTATTAAGATATTTGTTTTTTCCAGGGAAACATCTGTCCTGGCTTCCAGCCGAATCATAAAAACTTCATCAGCCGTTGCAGGAAAAAGTATTAAAGGGATGAAGAATCTGGCTAAAAGGAAAGAGCCTATTAAAAGTATTATAACGGATAAAAGAACCTTGTAACGGTTATTTATTGCTTTTCTCAAAATAACGGTATATTTGTTAAGGACCCATTTGAACCACTTACCCTTTTCTTTTCCTGAATGTTGTCTAACCGGCCGTGCAAAATCTGCAAGATGAGAAGGTAATATTATAAAAGCTTCCGTAATAGAAGCTGCCAGAGCAATTATTATAATAAGGGGAACGTATTTTGCAAAATTCCCTATCATTCCTCTCATAAAAAGCAGCGGAGAAAAGGCAACGATGGAAGTTAGAACTGTGGCAATGACCGGACGCGCCACTTCTCCCGCTCCCTTAACCACTGCTTCCCGGGGATGGATTCCCTGTTCAATGTAGCGATAACTGTTTTCCGCAATAATTATCCCGTCATCGACAACGATGCCCAGAACAATTATCAATCCCATAAGCGTCAGCAGATTGATCGTCAGGCCAAAATAACTCATAACCATAAAGGTAATTAAGAATGAGATGGGTATGCCCAGAGCTGTCATAAGGGCAGATGCGGGCTTCAGGAAAAGAAATAATAGAATCATCACAAAAATAAATCCAATAATTCCATTTGTAGACAAAACACTTAATCGTCTATTAACATAGTAGGAGATATCGTTGAAAACTGCTATACGAAGATTTTCAGGAATTTCCTTTTCGAACTGCTTGATCTCTTTACGCACGGCGTCAACAATCTTGATTATGTCTCCGGTTTCTCTTTTTATCACGGTCAAAACTATTGAACGCATTCCAAAAACTTTGGTAATCGTCTCTTCTTCGGAAAATGCTCCTTTCACTCTAGCCACATCTTTTACTCTCACCAAGTTCCCCAGATCGTCCGATCTTATTACCGTGTTTTCAATATTTTCTTTTGTTTCCAATTCACCTTTTACTTTTACCAGATATTCCTTCCCCCGGTACTTAAATTTTCCCCCCGGTATGTCGACATTCTGAAGCCTTAGGCTTTCTGCCATTTCAGAAAACGAAATATTGTACTCCCGCATATTTTCTATGTCTGGTTCTACCCAGAACTCTTCGTCCCGCCATCCAGACCTGGCGACAGTAGAGACTCCTTCAATATCAGAAAGTACATCCCGAAGTTCGTCAGCATATTGGCGCAAAGTACTCTCTTCAACATCCCCACTTAAGGATATCTTAATTACTGGCATTTTTGCCATTGTTATTTCTGTAACTATTGGCCTATCAGTAACGTCCTGGGGAAGGTCGGTGACCCTGTCCACAGCCCGCTGAATATCATTCACTACTTTCTGCATATTCCTGACGTCACTTTCTACCTTTATCAAAATTGTGGATAACCCATCGTCAGACGAAGAGAGAATCTCTTCAATATTTTCCACTTCTTTTAGCTCTTTCTCCAGAGGAACGGTAACCAACTTTTCTACTTTTTCTGCAGAAGTGCCTCTAAATGGGGTTACAACTGTTACAATATTGAGCGCAATGGGTGGGAATGCTTCTCTTCTGAGATTGAACAGGGAAAAGAAACCAAACACGATGATAGCCACTGACAAAAGATTAACAAAAAGTGAATTTTTTACAGAGAATTGAGCAATTTTCATAGCGGGCCTTTCCAATACTTGCCCAGTAGCGTATTCTTTGTCAAATCAAGATTGACTACACTATGTCTGTAATTGAACAATGCCAGGGCGAGAGAAATCTGCGCATTCAATAGGTCTTCCTCATAGCGCACCAGTATATCCGAGCTTGTGCGCGCGTATCTCAAACGCCTTTTTTCCTCCTCCAATTTTGCCCTCTGTAACTTTAGAATATCATAAGATTTTTCTAAGTTACTTCTCAGAGTGTTAACTTCATTAACTCTGTTATGCACCTCTTTCAGTATGAATCTCTCTATCTGTTTTAATGATAGTAACAATTGTTCTTTGCGGAGCTCTGTTTCCTCCAATTCAGATTTTGCATAGCGATTACCCAAGGGCCTACTTACACTGAGTCCCAGAAAAAATTCGGTCTGATTCTTGCTGAATACCTCTCCCCAGGATTCAGCGAAACTAGTGTCAAGGCCATTTCNNCTTTTATTTCTACGCTCAAATCATTCATTTTAATAAGATTTTTTGATCGCAGATAGTCGCGCCGGTTGGCAACGGCTTCTCTTAAAGACTCATGGAGATCTACATCTACCGGTTCTACCTCCAATCTGTCAGTAGGACTAAAACATATAGATACGTCCTCTTTGTTCAATAAAAATAGAAGTTCCTTGTTTGCCTTCTCCCTCTCCAAATCGGCCAGCAGAACATCACTTTCCCTTATTTTTACATTGGCCTCAATAGCTAAAAGGTCAGATTTTTCTACCAGATTCAATTTATACTTATCCTGGTAAATGCCGTATAATTTCTTTGCTTCATTCAACATATCCTTCTTTATGCGTAACTCTTCGCACCTGAGCACAAGACTCCAGTAGGCCATATGAACCTGGTAAAGAGCATTTTCTATTTCATCTAATGAAGTATATTCCGCATTTTCAATATCAATTTTGTTTATTTCGATTCCTTTTCTCTCGGCCAGGCCAAACAAATTTTTCCCCAGGGGTTGCACCAGAGATAATCCTAATGAGGATTCGTTATAAGGATTAATGTCAGCAAAGGGAGAATCAGAATCTACTCTTGCAATTTGGGCATCCAGTTGAAGCATCGTACCCGTAGCATATTTCTTCTCCAAACTAAGTCCATAATTGCTACCCATCTGTTTTGTTCCCAGAAAAGAGGAAGCCTGGTCCTTCTGACTGTCAACATAGTACGCTTCTCCTCTGAGCAAAGGGTCAAAAATCGATTCAGCTTTGTTAAGCGATTTTCTTTTCACATAAGCATCAAATTTTGCAATCTGAATATCAAGGGAATTTTCCAGTGCTAGTTGCGTAACTTCATCAATGGAGATATCCACAATCTCAGCCTTCACTTCCTTTATTTCTTCTGCCAAAGGAACTTTCCCCGAACATATTACTCCCAACAGCAACGATATAAAGATAATATTCTTGATATTCCTCATAAGACCACTCCCCTATCAGGTGATTTTACGTTTTACTTTCTCCCATTCCTCTATTCCTCCCTCTACCAATCTAAATATAGGATGACATTTGATTTTCCGAACAGTAGAAAGCTCCTGATATTTAATAGAATCCCGCGTTTTCAATCTGGTACAAAGCAGGTCGAATTCGTATTTTAGCTGCGCCCTGGCAACAGGAATTCTGTTCATGGCGTAAACTCTACCAATTTTACTTCTATCAAAATTGTAGCCCCTCCCTTTTGCTTCTTCCCATACTCCCATTAAATAATTTTCTATGGCTTTTTCGGGAGCTGCAGAATTCCTGAATCTTTCCAGCTGCGGATGGTTCTTGAATGCTTTTACCCGTCCGGCTATGACTTTCTGTGCTAACAGAGCTTCTCTCCATAAAGCTATTAGACCTCTTGTATCCAAATATTTGGGGTGTAGACTCCATAGTCTCATAGGTTATCTATTCGTTTACGTCAACTTTCTATTTTCTTCGGCTGGCAAAGATATTCCGCCTTCACCGCAGTGCGGCCACAACTATTGCAGATATAAGTAAGTTCTCTAACTTTCTCGTTACAAAGATGTCTTTCGTCGGGAATCAGCGCCCCACACCAGTCACATCTCTTATCTTCCGCCGCCACTGGCAGGCAAAGATGCCCTTCCTCTCCCGTAGGCTGCAAGCAAGTCGGGCAAACTTGTCGAACTTCTTCATCCCCGGCTCGTTTCTTCTCTTCGCTTTCAATGGCCACTTTTATCTTTACCTGAAATTCCTTGAATTTTCCTTCCCGAACCGCTCCTCTCTGTTCCACTATCTCAAAAAAATGTGCCTTCTCACCGGAATCAAGAATTCTATTTATGGCATCTTTCACTGCTTCCGAAAAACCTACCTCAGAAGTTCCAATAATCTCTACCATTCTAAACATAAATTTCCTCCTTTACTACCCCACGACGTCCCAAGGCAACTTAAAATTATACAACTTGGAAATCAAGAAATCAATAGCACAGTCGCTAACTACAAACCCATGAAAACCGGACTACAGAGGAAAACTCCAATGGCAATTTCCCGGTTTTCTCGTCTGGGAACTGTCATTCAGCGCTCTCGTTTTCCATTTTTGAGACTATTCTACGCGAGTGGGAAAAAAGTCAAAAAAAAGTGGAATATTGCTATTGTGAGGGAGGGATAGTCTGGTGAGCTATGTTGCAAGATAATCGACTCGTCCTATTTATCATATCTATTTGCGGAGGGATGCTTTGGAAAAAATGTATTCGGGTATTTCCACATCAAACTCGATGGAATCGATGATAAATTCTGTCCCCTCACCACTCTTTAACACATCTTTAAAAACCATTCTTTTAGGATACCAGCGCTTGCCGACCTTAAACACTTCCTTGATAACAAACCTTTTTAAAAGTTTGCCACCCTTGGCAAAAAGCTCTTCTTTCAGGGGAAGATACCGTTCCATATCTACCCACATTTTTCGCCGGTAGTAAGCTACGCCTTCCTTCTTTGCCAAAAGTTCAAGAATATAGCAATCTCGGCCATCTATATTCTCGTCCCCCGTCAGTTGGGCATTATAAATATTACTCAGCACCGGGTCTTCCATATAATCTTCATATGATAAGTCAGAACCCATCACCGAACGCTTCAACATATGACCTGCTATTTTGATTATCCGGTCTGTCGAAGGTGAGTATATCCATAATTCATCACCAAGCTTTAGCATTTTTGTACCTTTTTCGCGGGCGGGCGAGAGGTACTCGGTAAAAGCTTTGTCCACACCCTGTATCCAGGACTCAGCCTGCAACGTGCGGGTTGCCCGGCGACCTTTTATCACCATGGTAGAGGTAGCCCTGTGGTTTTCTGCGGTATAATTCTCATCCACTCTTTCCAGAATAGCTCTCCCCGAAGGCTCCTGTCCATAAACAACAGCGCAACTTATTAGCAAAATAAGGAGAATCAATTTTTTCATACTTCCAACTCCTTAAATAATTGTGAAGTCTGTCTCCTGTAAATTCCAATTCCCGCAAACATCGTGCCCACCACCGAGGCAACAAGACCAGGCACAAATCCAATAACATAACTCCATCCCGTTACCCGCGCGCGGATAACATTAGACAAAAGCATAGTAGATTTTTGCATTATAGCTCCAAAATCGATTCCTGTATATTGCAGGTAATAAGAAATAGCTAAACCGAACACTGTTCCCAGGATAGAGCCGATAAAACCGATGATGATTGATTCATAAATCATCCAGCGGTAGAGACTCCCTTTCGGCTCCCCCATAGCCAGACGAACACCTATTTCACCATAACGGCGCAGACCATTTATCAAACCGGAATTCCACAGAACGATGGACATCACCACTACGAAAATGAGAACTATTATCCCTCCGAAAACATCGACCAAATCGAGATATTCTCCCATCCCACTATGCTGGCTCAAACTGAGCATTAGAGGAGAAAATTCATCGTCAACTCGGGAAAATTTATCATTGAATCTTTGAGTCAATGTCAGCATAGTACCATCATCGTAGCGCATATTTTCAGAATAACCGACAATCTCGCTTGCCCCATCTTCCATATCCAGGGCAGACTGAACATCTTTAACATCAGCAATAACGGCACCTCTATCCATTACTGTTATGCCAAAACGAACAGTGCCGGAAACTTTGAAATTATACATAGCCATAGCGCCGTTCATTGTGGAACCGATTAGAGTAGCCGCCTCACCTATTTCCACGCCCAGTTTTTTTGCAAATTCTTCGCTGATTAAGATTTCGTTTCCACTTTGGGGCATTCTTCCCCGCACCACGGCACTCTCTAAATTCAATATATCTCTCTCCGGAGATTCCGGGCTGAGTAAATCTACTCCCAATCCCATTACCGGACCCTGCGCGCGCGTCTCGCCTTGCTCATCAGGAATGTCCAGCAACCCTCCAAAGCGAACTCGCGGTGTCCATACCATATTTCTCTCACTGCTTCGTAATCTTTCCACCAGACTATTAACCCCCAAAAGAGCCAGATCATTGGGTGTCTGGTCAGCCATCTCTTCATAAGCCCGGGTCATAATTTTTACGTGACCTGTGTCGAATTTGGCATTGGAACTAATCAGATCATCCATTGTGCCTTTCATAAAGCTATAAAGGAATACGGTCAAGAAAGCGCCTGCACTCACCATCAAAACAGGAAACAGACTCCGGGAACGGTCTCTCATTAAACCTTTTATTAAAAATCTAATCATGATATTTTCCCTTTCAAAGCTTCTGTTGGCTTCATTTTTGAAATCTTTCTCGTGGGCAAGTAACTTACGATTGTTACAGTTGCCATAACGATAAGTACCGTACCCAAAACAAGAGCGACAGAGTACGAGGGGAACAACCTCTCGGCCAGGGCAAAACCATACTCTTCTGTAGCTTGGGGTACCTTCATCCCTATCTTACTATAGAAGGTTATCCAGGGGATTCCATAGATTGCCCCTATGCCAATGGCAAGAATCCCGTGCATTGCTCCTTCCAGAGTAAATAGAGATATCACTTGACGTCGCGTCATACCCAGAGCAATGAGAGTGCCTATCTCCTTCCTGCGCTTAAAAATAGAGAGGACCTGCGTATCAAAAATAGCCAGCATTGCCAGAAAAAGCAATACAACATACAGGATACTTGCGCTAATTCTTTTTGATCTCACCATCTGGTTAATATCAGTCAGGAGAAATTTCTGGTCCTTGAATTTCCAATCGGATACATCTTTCTGACCCTGCACATTTTGACTTACTACAATTATCGTCGCCTCATCTTTCATACCGGTCATTTTCTGCAACTCTGCAAGGGGAACCCATAACTGCCCTTTATCAATGACCACTACTTCTGTATTCATAATTTCCACTATCTTACCTTCCACAGCGTCAAAAGTTCCCTGGACGTCTCTCCAGCGAATCGTTAAATAGTCACCGATATCAAGAGAAGTGCTTCTTGCCATGCGTCTTCCGATTAACACGGGTAAGGCATCTTCTTCTTTACCCAGGCTCGCTGAGGGTATTCCCAGAATTTTCTGCCCGGGCTCAATCCCTTTCAGGAGCACTGTTTGCACTCTTCCTTCAGGATAGATTGCTGCCTGCCTGATTAAGATAGGCGTGGCTTTTTTGTCTTCTATCAAACTGCTAAGCTCTGCTGGTATCGGGCCGTGGCTCTCATCGTAAGAGAGAGGGTCAAAGGGATCATAATTTTTGTGCCAGTACTGGCCGCCAGCAATCTCATCTTCAATCACTGCCCGGGACCCGTGTTTCAGCATTCCCGTAAAAATACCCTGATGCCAGATAATAAGAACATAAGCAAGCGAAAGGACTGCCACGTTGAGCCAGGTTCTAAGACCGGCTCCCTTGAGATTTCGATATGCTAATTTTAGCGCTAACATTTTTTCACTCCCTTTTGTTCCCTTTCCTCCTGTGGGAGAGGGTTAGGGTGAGGGGATTTACCTAATGTATAATTTCATCTCTGGCAACCTGGCCATCGACTAAATAGATTTTTCTTTCTAAATAGCGGATTACCTTCTCATCATGCGTGGCAAAAATAAAAGTAGTCTTCAATTCCTTATTCAATTTGACCATTCTTTCCAATATATTGTATGAATTTTCAGCATCCAGATTAGCCGTAGGTTCGTCAGCAAGAACCAGCTCCGGTTGTTTCACAATAGCGCGGGCAACTGCCACGCGCTGCGACTCTCCTCCGGAAAGCTGCGCCGGTCTGGAGTCAACCTTATCGGTCATGCCCAGCCATTCCAGAGCATCCATTACTTTTTTCTTTCTTTCTTTTTCAGGCATCTTCATGATGAGCAGGGGAAACTCGACATTTTCAAAGACCGTATATACCGGTAACAAATTATACGTTTGAAAAATAAAGCCCATATGCCGACTGCGAAGCCGAGCAGCTTCCCTGTGAGACAATTTCTCTATCTTTTTGCCTAATACGGTGGCACTTCCCTCGGACGGAATATCGAGTGAACCGATAATATTTAAAAGAGTTGTTTTTCCCGAGCCACTGGGACCAATAATGCCTGAGTACTCTCCTTTTTCAAATTGGAGATTAATATTTTTTAGCGCCGTAAATTGACTCTTTCCCATAGGATAACGCTTCACCAGATTCTCAATTTCCACCAGATTCATATTATTCTCCTTTCTTACTTCAATGGTTATATGTAAGCATGCACAGAAAGCCTGTACCACCGTACAGACCAGCCTCCTCTTCTCTGTTGGAAAAAACACTAAGATTAATCATCCATTTGTCATAAGCCCGCTGCCAGTCAACGAACGTATAAATTCTCTCCTCTTTCCAATCATAATACCATATGGCATTAACGCTATCCAGCAAGGTTACGCTGAAATCTACCGACAAAGCAGAGAACCTGTTAACATCCTCCTGCTTAAATAGTTCCGCTCCAGATGACTCGATAAAATGTTCAAATAGAGCATGGATACCCGGCCCTATTGCAAAAGTATAATCCGTACCAACAGTCAAAAATTCCTGCCACAAATCTTCCTTTCTATTTATATTTATATTGCCTGCTACCGCTTCAAACCATAAGCCCACACCTATATCCCAGTTACCGTCAAGTCCAAACCTATTCTCAGAACCTTTAGCCAGCTCGGGTTTGTGAGACATCTTCCTTTTCCAGTCCTCAGAGTCGAGATACCTGCGGTGAAAAGTGAACGCTATTTCTCCACTGGGCAGAGGATGTTGAAAACGGCCTCCGAATTCCAATCTATGTTCATCTGTCTTAAATGTCTCCAGTCCCTTAAGTTCATTATTGCCATACAAGCCCCACACCCAGATGTTCGCATTGTTCAGGAAATAATACCGGCCGAGTAAACCATAAACCCCTGCAGTCAGCTGCAGCGGGTCGCGTACATCCACCTGGTCGAACCACATCAATGAGCGGAGAATTTTTGCCGGCCCAAAATTTATCTTCTGCAGGCCAAGCCGCACCTCCAGATGTGAAGTCGCGTAACGCGCCCACAAGCGGTAAAGCTTCAACTGAGCATTATCTACAAAATCTTTCACAGAATCGAATGGCGCCCAGCCAAAAAGATTGAGCGAAATCTCACCATCAATATCCTTCCCTTCAGCCAAGGGATGGGAAACTCTCATTTCAGGAATATACCTAATACCAAATTGCCGGCCTTGATTAATCACTGCCCAGGCTGAGGCCTCTCCATTCACCATAATCTCTTCAGCTCTCAAACCGTCACTGCATAATGATGCCAGCATAAATATAGATAATAATAAGAATATCCCTTTCATAAGCAAGAAAACTTAGTGGTTTCCGTGTACAACCAACGATATGAATACACCAATCAAACCGAAAAATATCATTGATTTGAGGAGAGCTCAAACACAACAATCGTCTCTAAAGGTTAGTAAGAATTATACAACATAGAAAATAAAAAATCAATGCGCCCTTACTAACTACAGGCGCCAAGCAATTTCACTACAGAGCAAAACCGCGATAGTAATTTCTCGGTATCTTCGTCTAAAAACCACCGTTGTTCGCTCTCCTTTTCCATTCCTGAGACCATTTTATACAAGTGGAAAAAAGTCAAAAGAAAGCGGAATATTAGTATTGTAATGGAACCTGTTTTTCATATAATGATAAATGAGGGAGGGTTTAATTCAAAAATTTTTCCCAGGAAAAACGAAATCATAAGGAGGAAGAGAATGAAGAAATCAACTCTTTTGATTGTAGCCGGGATTTTACTGATTACTTTGTTGCTTTATGGATGCACAAGAAAAGAACATGGCCAGGAAATGAAACCTGTGGCTGAACAGGAGAGTGCAATGACTGAATACGCTGAGGAGGTTGAACTGAAAGAGCGTGAAAAGAGAGTATCAGAATCCGATGAGGAATATTCCGGGAACAAGGTGAACGGAGTCAGAGAGATCAAGATTGAGGCTCGCCAGTTTGCTTTTGAGCCGGTTACAATTGTTGTCAAAAAGGGCGAGAGAGTAAGACTTATTGCTAAAAGCTTAGACGTCACCCACGGCCTGGGAATCGAAGCATACAATATCGACCAGAAACTTCCTCCTGGCCAGGAAAAGTTCATAGAGTTTACTGCTGTCAAATCAGGAAAATTCCATTTTCACTGCTCTGTTTATTGTGGCACAGGTCATGGAAAGATGCATGGGACATTGATTGTAAAAGAATAGCTGCCATGAATATAGTGGAAAAAATATGGAAGACAAATATAAAAAACCAGCTGATACTGGTGCTGTCTATTTTCGCTGCTGTTGGAATGTTTCAGCTTGGAATAAGGAATTCCCTCCCCCAGTTAGTAATAAGCGTTACCACTGCTATTGGGCTCGATTCCCTAATTATATATAAAAAATTGAAGAAGCCATTTTTCTCTACCAGCGCTTTAATATCAGGCCTCATAATCGCCTTAGCACTCCCACCTGGTATCGCCTGGCATATTCCCCTATCTGCTGCATCCATTGCCATATTTTCCAAACATACTATCCACATAAGAGGAAGGCACAACTTTAACCCGGCAAATTTCGGTCTCCTCCTTTCTATGTTTATTTTTGGAACATATTTAGCCTGGTGGGGAGCTACTAACACCTGGCTTGTTCTCCTTTTGGGGACACTTATCACCTACAGGTTCAAACGAATCCATCTGGTGCTGAGCTTTTTCATAACGCAATCCATTCTATTGGGGACTTATTTTGTGTTGAAAGGAGAACCTTTCCTAAATAGTATATTAATGATTAACCTGTTCTTTATCTTTGTGATGTTAATTGAGCCAAAGACTTCGCCCATTCATCGCAAAGGAAGAATTATCTACGGCGTTCTAACCGGAGCTTTTTCTTCGGTCTTAATTGCCACTATTCCCACCTTAGACCCATCAGTAGTGGCATTGGCTCTATCCAATCTATTAGTTCCTGTCATTAATAGCAAAGTTAAAGAGTGAAAAGGAAGGATTTAGTCTAGTTTTTAGTGCGGTCTGGCGTCGGCCATTCTGCTTTTGAGGCAGGGGCTACCACTGATACTGTATCCCGAAGTCATACCACCCGACTGATGCGCCCGTTGACCTGCCTTCATATTCCCAGGCAAGGCGAACCAGAAAAGCACTTACACTTCTGTGCCGGGTTTCAATCCTCCGCACATAAGCGGAGAACCTTCTGGTCTGGTCGGGAGCGTCTCTTTATTTCGTGTAAATTTTTGGGCGAAAAGATTCTTAGTCTCGGGTGGGTATTTTAGGAAGATTTAAATGATGTGGCAGTCTAATAAAAGACATAAGAAAAGATAGAACCTATCTTTCCTCTTTGATAAGATTTTCGATCTTCTTCTTCAATATCTCAAAATCAAACGGTTTAAAAATAAAATCCCGGGCTCCAGAACGTAGTGAATCTACTTGTGCAATTTCATCGGTCAGAACGCTCATATGAATTACCGGAATGTTTTTAAGATCTTCTTGGGAATTTAACCATTGGCAGAATTCTATCCCTGTAGCGTCAGGTAACATAATATCTACTAACATCAGGATAGGTCGATTTGAGGAAAGCCACTCTTTGGCTGTTATTGCATTTGTTTTTGTTTCAGCCTGATAACCAAGCTTTTTCATATATACTAAGAGCAGCTTTTGTATTTTCTCATCATCCTCTACTATCAGAACTCTTTTATTTTCCATTATCTTTCTCTCTTTCAAAAAGTGGAGTTGATAATCTAAAATGGGAATTTACCGCAACCAGTAAACTTCTAATTGACAAAAGCTTTTTTTGAACTTCTGCAAGTTCTTTGATTGAATGTTTTTTCTCAAGTGTCCTATGACATTGACCCAGCTGTTCTAAAACCCCATTAATAATCTTTTGATCGCGATGAAGTAATTTATTTAATACAAGCATCGTTTCATTGAATTCTTTAACAAAATCTTTGAGCATACTTCCGCGACGTAATTGAATATTGCGGAAGTTACCCCTTCTTATTTCCTGCAACCCTTTACGCACTCGAAATAAAGGGCCAGCTACTTTATGGGACAAATATATACCCAATAGGAAATTGCCCCCTATCAAAACCAATAAAATCAAAATTAACGTCTTAAAAAAATCCATAACCATGTTACTTTGCTTCCAATCGGAGACAATAGTCGAAAGACGAGATATTCCCCAGCTAATAAAAATTCCTTCTATCAAAACAATAAAAATTATTATCAAAACAAACCAAAACTGTAATTCCGGCTCAACAATATATCGTTCTCTGAATTGTTTCTTTCTCATATTTTTAACGATTGTTAACAAAAATCTCTACTCTTTCCAATGATTCTTCAGAAATTTCCCCCTGACAAAATATGTCTGCCTCTGAGCGAACAAGCATTCTAGCCAATTCTCCAGAAATCTCTTTGGCAGTCATTTCCGCAATTGTTTTATTTCTGCAATAGACAATTACATTAATGGGAAAGGTAAAAAAATGTTTTTTAATCCAATCAGAAGTTTCCTGTAAAAGTTCCCTGCCAAAATCGCTGAACTCATGTTTTTCCAAAAGAATTGGCGGGGATTGATAAAGCATCTTAAAATCTAGACTAATAAAAAATCCTTGCGGCTCCTGATGAGCGAACCCCGAAATAGTAAAAGGATTACGCAGGAATGTATGTAAACTCCCTGTGGCATCATGATAACGTAGGACAGTAGAATAGGGATATCCAACTTTAAGCACCTTACCATCTTTGTCTCGGCCATCAAAGAGAATAGTTTCCGGGGGTAAACCTCCCCCAGAATATTTCCGAAAAGTCTCACCTGACTCGTCGGCAACTATTAGCTCCCAGGAGGCTAATTCTTTAGCCTTCTTAGGATCTGGTTCTTTAAAAGTTGCTTGCAAATCTCTAAGAGGATAAAAAATGCACACTTTTTCATCATGAATGTGGTGAGTGAACGGAACAATTACTTGAGTGCTGTTCACCAGTTCAGGCAAGGAATCCTGTGGTTGTTTTTCCCAGCCAGTAGGTTTCTTTAATAGAATCTCTTCTTCCGTTTTAAGACTCTCAAGAATTTCACGATTCTGTTCTATGGGTATCTCCAGGTGGGGTTTTGTGCTTTTGAGTTCTAAGACCTCTTCCCCCTCTATGATTACGTCGGGCAACTCGCCTTTCTCTCTGGACCCGGCAAGTGTAGTAATCCCTACCAGAGCAATACATATGGTAACTCCTAAGAATTTTAAAAGCTTTATTTTAGTAAATATCGGAAAGTTACGATTCCCCATTGGTCTCCTCCTTTAGTTTCTAAAGGTTCGAAAACCCATTTCTTAATTGCCTCCATCGCTAACTGGTCCAATTTACTATAGCCCGACGTCCGCTCAAGATATAGTTTCTCCCTAATTTTCCCTTCCGGAGAAACGTAAAATCTTATAACAACATCAGCCTCAATATGCTCAGCCCTTGCCCAATCAGGATAAACGGGTACGTATGAAGTAACAATTTTTCTTCCTACCACGGGCCCCGTAATTTCTACTGTCTTCTTCTCCGGTTTTGCTTCTCTAACCAAGCCCGCTTCTGTTTTTTCAACCTTTTCAGCAACGGGTCTGGCTATTTTCTTTAGATCCTCGGAAGTTTTTATTCTATGCTTTGCTAACAAAACCCTCTTGCCATATCCCAAGGAGGTTCCTTTTCCGTATCCTAAAGTTGGTCTGGTAACGGTAGATCGTCTTTTTTTGATAGACACAGCGGCTTCTTTGAGTGCCGGTGGTTTATATGTATATTTTACTTGTTTGATCTCTACTTCTTTAATATCTTTCAACGGAGAATGTGAGGTCTTTTTCTCTAAGTCGATGGGGCGGCTGTATGATATCTCCCCTACCGCAATCTTGCCAACTTCTTCAATTTCAATATCTGGCTCGTGCGGAGAAAGCATGTCCAATTTTTTTTCACTATAGACTTCTCCATCTGGAATAATTTCAGAAAGTTTCTCTCTTTTTACATATTTATCCTGACTAAGAGATATTTGTGGTGTAGAACGAACTTCTATGGTTCTGTCAAAATCTATCTTTTCCGAAACTTCCTTTAATGTTTTTTCCTTCTCTATTTCCGGCTCGGTTATCTCTTGAAACTTCGATTTTTTAAAGGTAGGAAGAGCCATCTTGAAAAATTCAATGACATTTTTTGGAGGAACTTGTCCGGGCATTTCTTGAACAACAAGAATATCTGGTTCAATTTCTATCAATTCAATGTTTTCCAAAAAAGTAGTGGCCACCTCTTTCGCCTTAAGTAAATATGAATAATAAGACATAAATAGCATGCTATGAGCCAAAATTGAAATCATAAAAGAGATATGAACGTACCTTTTCTCAAGCATTTATCTTCTACCTCTTTTGTTTCCGTTCTACCTTGATAGAAACCGTCCTTGCTCCACATTCTTTACTGATACTCATAGCCTCGAGGAGCCATTTATGAAGTGCCTGCTGATCGGCCCTGATTATGACATACTTATCCCTGGTTTCCCCTATTTTTCTACTGAGAAGCGAATGAACATTCTCCAAGGGAAGCTCTTCTTCATTAACTGCCCATTTGCCATATTGGGAGATGCTGATGGTAACGTTCTCCCTTTCCTCTGCCTCGCCGGTAATAGCCTTGGGTAAGATAATCTTCATCCTGGGTTGTAGAAAAAGAGGGGCTGTCACCATAAATACTATCACTAAAACTAGCGCTATAGCCACCAGAGGAGTTATCTCAAGCGCTGTAATGTTTTCTTCTTCAAAATTGGATAAATTTGACTCAGCCATATACTACCTTCCTTGTATTTGGCTCTTTCATCGCTCTCTTAAGATTGCCAACTTCTCCGCCCCCTCCTGCCGCGCACAGTCTAGTATATCTACTATTTGTTTTACGTGATTCTTTGGCGAGGCAAGAAGTATTACCATGCGATCTTTACTTTTTGGAATAGCTACTCTTAAAGCACCTGCCAGTTGTTCCCATGAGACAGGCTGCCCATTAACTTTAATTTTTCCATCAGCACTCAGATAAACGTTTACATTTTCAGATTGGACAACTTTACCTTTAGCAGCTCCCATTTTCGATGAAGTAACCTTTATACCGGTCTGCATTACAAAAGGAGCAGCCACCATAAATATGATTACAAGGGTCAGAGAAACATCTACCAGGGAAGTTAAATTTATTTTATTTATGGAGGTCCCTTCTCCCATTCCGAAACTCCTGTTAATCGACATTCAAATAGTTCACTACTCGTATCTGACTGGCTTCCAACAAAATTGAAAGATTTTTGACTTTCTTCATAAAATAGTTGAACATTACTACAGAAGGAATAGCTATGGCCAGTCCCGTAGCCGTGGTTAGTAAGGCTTCTGAAATCCCGGCTGCCACAACCGATGGCCCGCCAGAGCCAGAAATTGCCAAATCGTGAAAAGCCTTAATAATACCTATCACCGTACCAAACAAACCAATAAATGGACAAATGGTTCCCAGTGTCCCTAATATTATCGTAAATCGTTCCATTTTTAACCGTTCTTCCAAACGTGTTGCGTTCATTAATTCTATTAATTGTGATTTCGTTTTTTGATGATTCATTATGCCGACCTCCACCAGCCTAGCCAATGGATTTTGAGTTGACCTACAGCGATCTAACGCCTCATTGAATTTTCTTTCTTCAATATATTTTTTCACGATAGTCATAAAGTTTTCCACATCCAGTTTGATTCTACGGAAAAACCACCACCGTTCTATAGTAAAAGATAGGGCTAGAACGGAACAAAAAACAAGAATAACCATAGTAAAACTTCTACGAATAACCTCCATTAAATCAACAATAATCATGTAACTTATCCTCCTATTTTGCTAATATGATCTCCACTCTCCGATTCTTTCTTCTTCCTTCCTCAGTATCATTGGGGGCAATGGGCTTTGTATCACCAAAACCTTTGGTAGTGAATCGGCCAGGAGAAAATTTTAATTCTTCTACAAAATATCCCAGCACAGATTTTGCCCTTTCTTCAGAAAGCACCTGATTGTTAGGGAACCGGGCAGTATGAATGGGTAAATCACAAGTATGACCTTCCACGCTTATCTTGCGCTCAGGATATTTTTTGATAACATGGGCAACCTTATTTAGTGTCACCCTGGCTTCGGGCTTTAACTTGTCTTCCGCTAAATCAAAAAGGAGCTCTGCAGCCAGAGATATTACCATACCGCGATCAGTTTCCTTGCTAATAGAAACCATAGGAATAAAAGCACTAACCGGTTCTTCCTCAGTTACCACAGACAGCACGGGTTTGAAAGTATCAATCTTTATCTCAACCGGGGCACTTTTGCCTTCATTCCCCACCTCATCCCTAATGCTTAAGACTCCATTGTAAACCCCGTCGGGAAGAATATTGTCTCTATTGTTTTTGCCATCCCAGGATATGATTTGCGATGGCCTTCCCATCCCTTTAAATGTTTTCAACGCCGGCTCAGATCCTGCAATGTTGACAATCCATTCATCTATATCACTGGCATCTCTATAATCAAGATAAAAAGTTGTAGTATCTTTTACCCCATCATTATTCGGTGAAAAGAGAGCTGGTTCGACAGAAAGTTGCACCTTTGGTGGGGTATTATCGATTTTAAGAATTTTCCTGCTGGTGTTTATTGAATTACCCACTATATCTTGAACCTTTAACAAATAATTATAGATACCATCTTTTAGAATGTTACCATTCTTATCCTTACCCTCCCAAACAATTGTAAAAGGAGGATTGCCTCTGCCAGAAAATTTCCTACAAATTTTATTTTCATAATTTTCTATTTCTAAGTCCCACTGCTCGGCAGAACTTTCATCTCTATACTCTAAAACAAAACTAACCTCGTCTTTGAATTCATCGCCATTGGGAGAAAATATAGCTGGCTGGACGCTTACACTTACCTCGGGCTTGGTGTTATCGATAACAATAGATTCTAAAGGCGTAGCAACATAATTACCTACTTCAT
>JABAOH010001775.1_pt3 | contig 71646 bp, 81 predicted proteins | sample 7062181 | NCBI WGS metagenome assembly JABAOH01 (sample SAMN14538630, study PRJNA623070) | marine sediment metagenome | biome: marine biome [ENVO:00000428]; feature: marine pelagic biome [ENVO:01000023]; material: deep marine sediment [ENVO:00002113]; isolation source: pool of 5 deep marine... | reverse complement strand
TACATCTTTGGTCATTCAACTGATTATCCTTGGAACATTGGTCGCTACGATGCTTACTTTTATCCCTTAAGATATTTAGAAGAGGGAGGAGAGATTGTGATTGTTTACCAAGGTGAAAACTATCTCTACAAAGTTACGGAAAAGAAAGTCGCTGATGCTAACGAGTTAGATTATTTAATCTCAACAGAGAACGAAGAGAAACTCGTCCTCCAAACCTGCTGGCCGCCGGGAACAAACTGGAAAAGATTAATTGTTATTGCTAGACCTATAAGTGAAACTTGACAAATTAATTCCTATAGTTTAAACTATTGCCACCTGCCTAAAAACAGGTTATTTTTTTAACTATGAAAAAACTGTCAACCATCTTAATAACAACTGCCTTTGTTTTCGTTACGGCTTTTGCTGCGAAAAGTGCTTTAGCGGCAATTCGTTGTGAAACCACTTATGAAGGTGAGGTTTGTGTGAGAACAGGGAAGCTTCAAATCGACAAAGAGGTTTGGGACCGCGTTGACAATCAATTTCAAGACAACCTCTATTTGGTTAGTGAAGACTACCAATATGGTCCAGGAGAAATCGTTACTTTTAATCTGAAAATAACTAATGTTGGAGACAAGACTTATGATAAAGTCTATGTTAAAGACACTCTACCAAAATATTTAGAATTGGTGTCTGGTAAGCTTGAATTCGAAATCGAAGACTTATCTCCTGGCGAAACCGAAAAAAGAACCATAGAGGCAAGAGTTGTTTCTTCTGAAAAGTTTCCTGACAATTTAGAAATCTGTGAGCCAAATACTGCTGAGGTTTGGCATGGGGATGAAAGTGACAGAAATACGGCTCAAGTTTGTATGAAAGAAAAAGTTCTTGGTGTAGCCGAACTTCCTCCCACCGGACCCAGTAACTGGCTGCCACTTTTAGTTTCTACGGCAACATTGGGTTCGCTTGGTTTCTATCTTTTAAAATTTAGCAACTAACAATTTTAACCTGACTAGTGGCTAGAGATTAGGTTCTGCGAAAAATTAACCTAACCTCTGTCCACTAAGGACAGATGTTCTTTAAATAAGGGCGATTAAACTTTTGCGTTTAAACGATCCTTTAAAAGAAGTTCTTTGACAAGCAGAGATTGAGGGAAAAAGTTTCCTCCTAAGTACTACCTTTTTTGCTAAGGCATTGCCTGCGCACAGAGGGAAAGAATCATTCTTTTTTTCTGGGGGCAGGCAATTGCCCCAAGCAGTAGAGGAAAATATAAGGAGGGAACAAAATGAAAAAGTTTATTGCTGTAACAGTGGTGGCTGTTTTGCTGTTCATGTGCACCTCTTGCATGCTCTTCGCGATGTTCGGATGGCCCGGTTTCGTCCTGGACCGCCCCCTTTGGGAGGCCCAGGCCGCCCGGGGAGCAGCAGAGACTGAACGAGCCCAAGTGGTCACCGACCAGGATCTCCAACGAGCCGAGACCGACACAGATGCCAATGTAGGACCCAACATCGACGTCACGAACTGTCGATCCGCATTGTGGATGAAGAAGGCCATTGAGAACACAGAAGGCGTGTCTGAACTGATATCTGTGCTCGACCGTGACTTCAAGCTCTCTGAAGGAGGACAATGGTCCGAGGAGGGCTACGCTATCGAGCCAGGCTCAGTGTTTTGGACTGACATCTTCCACAATATATCCTCCCTTCCCGATGGAGTCGTTTCCATAAGAAGGGAGGAGGGAGGCTGGGGTGTCTTCCTCATCACCCATACCTCAAGAAGGTACGAAGTCCCTGCACCTAACGGTGGGGGGCGCTGGATGAGGCTCTGCACCTCCCTCGTGGTGGAAGCTGAGGCAGTAGCTCCTCCTGCTGAGACAGACACTGGCGCTGACTGCGTTTTCCCTGTTCTGGCCGGCAAGACGGCAGCTGAAGCTGTCAATGCCATGGACCAATGGTACGACAGCATCGGCTATCAGTTCGGCAGCGCCTTCTCCGCCGGAGACACGATCCCGCCCGAGTCGATCTTTTGGACCGACATGGGCGAGGGCTTCAGTGTTCCCGCGCATGTCAATTGCCTGAAGTGCTCAGGCAACTGGGGCGTGTTCCAAACAACCGCCCAGGCGTTTCAACCGCCTAGTGGCGGACGGTTCGCTGTCTGCCCTAGATAGGCAACCTCCCTCTATCTGCTTGTCTTTAGGCTGCGGAGCCAGTTTGTCATTGTCCTTTCAAAGGACCCTGATGAATTGCGTTTTGCAGCCTAGAGATCTGAGCAAATAAAAAAATTTGTTTGTTGAGAACTCGGCTCAAACAAAGGTTTGAGCTTAAAAAATGACAAAAAAACCTTTAGTATCAATCGTTATCCCTGTTTTTAACGGTTCGCCTTACCTCAAAGAAACCGTTTCTTCGGTGTTGAACAGTGATTATAAGCCTCTAGAAATTATTTTAGTTGATGATGGCAGCACTGACAAAAGTCAAGTTATTTGCCAGGAATTAACTAAAAAATTCAAGAATGTTCACTATTTCCATTTTAAAAAGAACAGGGGCATGGCTTATGCTTTAAATTTGGGAGTAAAAAAAGCTAAAGGAAAATATATTGCCAGACTCAATCAAGACGATCTCATGGTAAAAAATCGTCTCCTAAAACAGGTTGAGTTTTTAGAAAAAAATTCTGATTATGTGGCTGTGGGTGGGGCAATTAAACTTTTTACAAACAAGAAAAAAGAAATCGGCACCGTTAACTTTCCCCAAAGTGATGAAAAAATTCGCAAACAATGGCTTTTCTTAAGCCCTTTTTCCGATCCAACCGTAATGTACAGAAAAAGTTCCTGGTTGAAAACTTCTGGATACAATCAGCGTTTTTGGCCAGCCGACGATGTTCACATGTGGTACCAACTTGGAAAGATTGGAAAATTAATAAATTTAAAAGATATTCTGACTAAGGTTCGTTGGCACGATGGCGCTGGTTCAATTAAATTTCACCGATTACAAATGAAAAAAACCTGGAAAGTCCATGTTTGGGCAAGTAAAAATGTAGAACCAGCCACCCTCTCTCACTGGCTCTTTTGGATTAGCCAATACATTGCTGGAGTAATACTTCCAGCTCAATTCAATTGGCTGACTTATCGTTTACTGCGCAAGTTCCAAAATTTGAAAACAAAAAAACCACAAACTATAGTGGCCAAAGTTAAACTCCAACCTAGCCAACTAAGCATCTCCGGGGCATAAAAAATATAGACCTTTTGTTTTCCTTGGCCATTAATTTCCCACGCATTAGCATAACCATTGAACTTCAAGTGCCTAGTGTTTCCCTTCTGTTTGCCAAGAAAAAAATTAAAAACGCTGTCAAATATCCTCCACTGTTGATCATAGGCTTCATTAAAAACTAAAAGCAACGGTTCATTGTTCAATTTTGATTGAAAATCAACTTGCCACAAAGAGGGTAGGATTTGTTTGTACTCAACCTTTTGAGGAAGGTTGTATTGGTTTAAACCATTTGCCTCTTTTATAACCAAATTTTTCCAAACATTGGGTAATTCAATAAGGTCAAAACTAGCCAAACTCAACATCGCCTCGTTTTCCGAATCATGGTGGAGGGTGTAATTCTTAGCTTCTTCATCTTTAAGTTCTGGCTGGGGGTAAATAAAGGTATAGGCTGACTGCAAAACCGCATTCTCAAACTTGCTTTGAAGAGACTTTTGGTACAACGGTCCTGCCAGTCTTGTCCAAAATCCTTCTGGTTTTTGCAAGTCTTTGAAACCAATAATATCAGGATAGCCTTGGTTGAGAGAAAGATAATTATTTTTGTAAAGGCGAAAGCCATCGTCTAGAACATATTTTGGATACTTCCCAGAAAAAAGATGATAATCAATATTCCACAAATAAAAGTGGCGACTATCAAAATTATTTTTAATGGAAGCAAGATTTGAGCAATTATTAAAGAAACTTACCCAACGACCATCAATCAAACGAAAGGTGCGATAGGAATTGGGCTCCTCTTGACAGGGCTGATTACTCAAATAGAAACCGTCTTTATCTTTATCAAAATAAAAACTTTCTTTTGATAGAGCTTGGGGAATTTGAAGAGTTATCTTTTGTTTGTTATTAAAAGAGATTTCATAAAAAGGTTTAAGAGGTTTAAGAGAGAATTTTGTTTTTTCAAGAGTTTTAAACTGGTCAAGAATAAGAGAGTTAATGGTTACTTCTTGATTCTGATAAGTAAGGTTATTGATAGCCAGTAAAATTAAAGGCTCGTAAATTTGTTTAACTGGTTCTTCTAAAGGAACGGTTACTAACTGCTTGTTTTCAAGCCTCAAAACTTGGTGCTTATTAAAGCACTTCTCAGTATTCTGGCCCCGAACACAAACCCTTAGCAAATTGGGCTTTGGATAACTAAGAACAAACTTTTTTAGAATAGGTTTAACCGACCATTCAAGGTTGTTAACGTATTGTTTATCCAGATCTTGTTCTTTTGCCTCAAGACTTAGTTTAACTTCCATATGCTCTGTTTCATTATTTAAATCATTTGTAATGTTTTTTACTATGCAGGTGGAGCCGTTTTTACTTTGTAATAAGAGCTTTTCACTGAAGTGAGTAAGACTATATTCGTAATCTTCTAGTTTATCTTCAAAACAATTAGGATTTTCTGTTAACTGAAACTTGAGGAGGTCAACAAGAGTAGATTCAAATTTTGCTAGAAGTTCAACCTCAATTTCATTTCCTGAAGAAATTATTGTGGCAACGTTTTTATCTTTAGAATCCAACTTTGCAGGTAAAGGAAAGATATAACCATCAAGATTCAATCTGAGACTACTAACATCGCCAAAAGGTAACATCCACCAGTCAGAAAAATAATTTTCAAGGTCACTTTTTGCTTCCAAAAAACTTCTAATTTGAGTCAGTGGCATTTTGATTTGACCAACAAATTCAGAGGTTTTCTCATTTTGAAAAACAGGGATTGGAAGACGGTAAAAGCTAATAATCAAATTATCTTCATCGCTATGAGCAAAAACTTCAATATAGTGACTTGTTTCTTCAATGTTTTTTTGTTCAGGTTCAACAAGATAATGTTCCAAATCAGAAAGAGTTTCGGAAAATTTAAAAGTAATTTCGCTTTCGTTCTTTAACAAAGGCGCATCGTGTCTTAAAAAAGGAAAAAAAGAATCTATCTGTCCGTTTGCATCTTGAATATAGTTTTGGTTGTTCAAAATCAAATCCGTTGCCAACAAATTATTGAGATTGGCGTCGATGGAAACCGCTTCCCGGGCAAAATAAAACTTCGAATCATAGTTTTTCATTTCGTAGAGCTCGATAGAATAAAAAGGATTTTTAACTAAACGGTTAACAGTTTTTTCATTTAGCGGATAGGTGATTGGGTAAAGATTAAGATAATCGAGAATATTTAATTGATAAGCCGCTGTTTTTTTGATGAATTCATTTGCCATCAAACTCTCCAAAACCGTTCTTGCATCATAAGCATTGAAATCACCCCAATAATTAACCCCACGACCATAAACAGAATTGGCAACGGTTTCGTCCCAGATAATATACTTCACTCCTGTTTTTTCTAATAAACGATAAAATTCTAGTGATCTTTGGTTTAGATCTTGGGATTGTTCAATATCTTGAGCATTTTCGATTAACTGGAAAATGGCTTGGTGCAAATAGGCGTTTTCCATGCTTGCTGGCTCAAAAGTGCGGTCAATAAAAGGTTTATCAATCATAAAGTTTAAAAAAGATGAACCAGGCATTCCCCATTGGTAAAACTTCCAGTAACCGGCTCTATTAAAGGGTAAATGAAGAACTCTAAAATTTTCCTTGTCCGAGTTTATAATCTCAGCAATTTCAAAGTACCCCTCGGGCACTTTGTTGTACATAAAAGAACCAATTAAATTTCCAGCAAAAAGGGGAGAAAAAATAAGAACATATGGAATCAAAATAAGAAAAGAAAGCACTTTTACAAAGGAACGATATTTTTTATTCAGTTTGTGAAAAAAGTCAAAAAGAAAAACGATGACTAGACCTCCGCTAATCCCACCAGCAAATGCAAGGAAGATATTAAATTTGGTGTCAGCGAATCTAAAAAGAATGTCAAAATAGGGAATAATTCTTTCAACAAAATTATAAACTGGACCAAGTGGAGTAAATTCTTTTCCAACAAGAAAAAAAGTAAGAAGGATTGTAATTGGAATCCACAAAAAGATTTTTTTTCTAAATTTTGTCAAAATTAGAATGACGCCACCAAGATAGAAAAGAGGGAAAAGAAGCAAAATACTTCTTCCAAGTTTTTGATTATAAAGATGTATTTGGGGATATAAAAAGTGAAAATTTCCTTCAGCAATATCCGTAATTTTTGTATCAAGAAAATTCGGATATAAAGTCAACAACCTTGTTGGTGCATAAAAAGAGTTAGGTTTATTCAATTGGCTTTCATTGGCATTGAAAAAAGAAGGAGCAAGTTTGATAATTTCTGCTTTTTCCAAAGTGTAGTTGGCAAAAGGAAGAAGCCAAAACAGATTTAAAGAAACAAAAAGTAAACAAACAAGTATTAATCGATTTTTGTTGCCTAAAAAAAGACCAAAAATAAAAACAAAGAGTAAGAAGGCGACAAAGATTGTGGCGGTTAGATAAGAGGTGGCAGTAAAAAGCGCGACCAAGACCATCAAAACCCAACTTTTAATACCAAAAGTTTTTTCTTCGATTATTTTAAAAAAGACATAAAATAAGATTGGAAGAGCGGCAAAACGATTGATATACATTGTCATTGGGAAATAAAACGTTGCCAGCGTGTTTAGATTAAAAAGGTAAAAGAAAGAGGCAACAAAAGCAGCCGAGTCTAAATATCTGTGTTTTTCCTTAGAAAAAGTGCGCTTTAATAACTTCCAAGCAAAATAATACATTCCCAAAACACCAGCATTTAAACAAAACAAAGAATAAACTTGCTCCAGTAAGTTTTCTTTAAGAAAAGGCGAAAAGAGTAAGAAAAATATTTGTCTAAAAAGATCAACCACTTCAGAATCAGAGGGAACCCCTAAGCCTCTATACTCACGCCATGACGAAAAAAAAGTTCGAAACAAATTTGTTTTAAGGTTAAAGTAGGAAGAAAAATTGTCCCAGCCTATAAGATAAAAATCAGGTTTTAAGGAGGCGATGTTTAAAAAGAATAGCAATATAAGAAGAATAACGAAACCTGGTCTTTTTTTTACATAAGAAACCGTTTTTTTGAATATCATTGACCTCTATTATACAAGTTTAATTCTTTTTATTGTATGCCTGTCTTCAATTTGTTTATTACCCCCTTTTTTGATAAAATAACCCTAAGAAGCCCCAGTAGCTCAACGGATAGAGCAGGAGTGTTCTAAACTCAAGGTTGGGGGTTCGAATCCTCCCTGGGGCGCCCTGGTGACTGTAGCTCAATGGTAGAGCGCCAGCCTGTGAAGTTGGATGTTGCGGGTTCGAATCCCGTCAGTCACCCAAAAAAGGTATCGGGCGACCACGAAGTGGTCGCCTTAAACGGGAAAAGAAGCTCGGAGCTTGCAGGAAATTTTTCACGGAAATTTATCTTAATACATTCAAACAGAGAAACCACTTACTTTCCTTCTCAAATCCCTAAGTTTTTTCGCATATAGTTTACAATTTAACCATCCCCTAAATGTCTCCTCACTATGTTTGTGAGCAATGTCATCCGTATCAACTAGATAAGCCCCTTTCTCACCTACGACTATGCTGTCGGTATAACGGATATCAGCTTTTCTAAGAGATCCTCTTACTTTCCTCAAAGGTCTACCGTGTATATCAGGAAATCTTCCTGTCTTATCATAAGTCTCTTGAATTTTGTCCAGAAGGTCTAAAAGTTCATCTTGCTGAGTTGCTGTTAATTCACTAAGATCTTCTATTTCGTTTAGTGGTTTTCCTGTAACTTTTTCTTGGGCAATCATTGACACCGGACCTTGAGGGCCTGGTATAACAAGTGCTTCAGTTAAAGGAACGTGTCTTTCTCCTAGGTGCTTTCTAAAGAATGAGATATCACTTGCCTGTCCTATATGCCGAAAGGCGATTACCAAATTGTATTTTTCTCTGTTTTCATCTAAATAAATGCCTTCCTTTAAAACAATTTGCCCTGCATCTCGAACTTTTGAAACACGACCACGAGACACCTCTTCCATTTGAGACAAGCGTGAATAGCCCCCTTCTGCTAACTCCTTTGCCAGTTCTCCCGTAATCAAGTCAGACTTGTTACCTAAGATATCAATTAAATGTCCCTCGGAATCTATGGATAGTTCTGAAGGAGTCTCAAACTGTTTTGCTATTCTTTCTATCTCATCCCTATATAAAGTCATAACTACAGGTTCCCTTTTTAATGACCTCGAAATACTCTTTGTTTGTACTCTTTCTTCTTCAGTGGGTGCTTCTGGCATGTTTTTATAGTATCACATGCTGTTAACCAACTCTACATCTAATCCTAATTTTATTAACATCTAACTCTTTCCCTCGGGGAGGGGCGAGCAATAACAATCATGCCCGCTGAAGGCGAGCTGACAATTGTCAATTTTAGCAATTTTTGATAAAATAAGTTCAAACTTGGTGATAAAGGTCACCCAAAAAGCCCGATATTTCGGGCTATTTTATTTGACTTTTTCATGAAAATACCCTATAATGCACCCAGGATTGGAATAGAGAAACAGGAGAGGAGAAGAGAGAATGAGGAACATTAAGAAGTTGGTGATAGGGATTTCGATTGCCCTTCTTTTGGGCATATTCGCTTTCCCTGTCCAAGCAGGAGGTCCAGGAAATGGCGCCGTTGTGATAAAGGATAGCGGTGGCTACTCCTACGACGCGGTGAACGGTTGCAATCGTTTCACCGGCGGCTATACCTGGGCAACCAGAAAAGTGATCACTCGCGGACGAGTGGTCAGGCAGGTGATAGACCTGGACGGCTGGTCTAAAGGCGAAAACCTCTGCAGTGGTAGTGTGTTCTACGAGAGCGAGTGGAGGCAAAAGGTAATCGCTCTCTATTTCAAAGATACTGGCGACCAAAAGTTGCTTCGATCCATGTATCGAGGCAAAAGCTGGTATCTGGGCTACGAACACAGCTACAAACAACTTTTGGCCATTGTCGACGACCAGTTGAGGATGAGTCATTACTGGCTCGACGGTCAGAAGGTGTTCTAACCAGGCTACACCGAAACCGAAGGGGCTACTTCAGCAGTTCGCTGCAGAAGCAGCCCTTTTTTCATTGGCAAAATCTATCTAAACCTTCAATTTTTTGCTATAATCAGGATGATTATCCGAGTTGTAAGCTCCCGTAGCTTAACGGATAAAGCAATGGTCTTCGAAACCATTGATGGGGGTTCGATTCCTCCCGGGAGCACCAGGGCGCGTAGCTCAATGGCAGAGCAAGTGGCTATGACGCGATTTTTGGGCCGTTAGCTCAGCGGCAGAGCACCTGCCTCTTAAGCAGGGTGTCACAGGTTCGAATCCTGTACGGCCCACCAAACTGTCACCTCGCGAGCGTTCTGAAAGGAACGCCCATGGTTTTGGAATGAGGGAAACGACAACTTCTGTTTTTTTGGTTAAAAAATAGCCCACACCAAAGATTAATCCTATAATATTTGACCTTATTGCTAAATTATGTTAAAATATCGCTAATTCGAATGTTTTGTCCAACAATGCTGTTGGCACAAAATCTTAGAAGGTTCTTTTAAAAAAGAGGAAGATGGACCTCCTTAAAACCGCTGTTGCGCAGTCTGTAGCTGCTTGTCTGTCAAAGTGACTTTGGTAGATAGACAGCTGCAGAGGCGAAACAGCAAAAATAAAACAGGAGGTAAGAGGTGAAATGGTGACGGAAGACAGCTTGCCATTGGGGCTGGTTGTCCTTGGTTTAGTCGCAATCGCTGTCCTCATACTTATTACTGGCATGAAGCCCGTTGAAATTTACTCGGTTACACTTGTCTACCAAGTGAAAATCGGGAATCCTAGCCCAAAATCGGTAAGGAGGGAGAATTCCAATTTTACCACTCTTTTCACATCGCCTCTCCATCTTCCTCTCTCCTTATTTTAAGTAAAAGAACTACAACCAGGTTCGAACCCTGTCGCGCTCACAAAGAGGAAGAAGCTATTCACTCGAACGCCGGCATAAAATCTAAATCAATCAACAATTGAAACTGTGCCTTCTTCAGCGTCCACCTTAACAATATCGCCATCTTTTAAGATTTGGGTAGCGTTTTCAGTCCCAACGATACAGGGAATTCCGAATTCGCGAGAAACTATTGCGGCATGGGAAAGAATTCCACCTTCATCCGTTACAATTGCGCTGGCCTTCTTACAAGCTAGAACAAGATTAGGTCGTGTCATCTCAGAAACCAAGACTTCACCACCAAGCATATTTTTCATTTTTTCCTCATGTTCAGAGGGTCGACGATAGGAAAATATAATTACTGGGCCCGTTGCTAATCCCGGACTTGCTGGTCTACCCCTTATCACTTTTTGAGCCTTTACACCCCTCTCAATCTGATTATGTAAAAACTCTACTGCCTTGCGCCCCTCGAACGTCCTTATTTTGCCGTCACGCAGCAACTTCAAAAAACCCTTTTCGCGTTGTTTGAGTGTCTTCTTAGAGACCACGCGCCCGCTTTGTAAAAGGATATCTAACTCTTTTACATCATATTTCCTAAGATCAGATTTCAAAACTTTATATCGCCTCTTGATTTCAATTAAAAAAAGTTCGTTGTAATACAAACTAGCCATCCACACAAAACGCATTTTTAACCTTTCTTCGGCCAATATACTCAATACTTTAATGATATGCCTTATATTTCTGGGTGTTTTAAGCCTTTTTAAAAGCTTATTTTTTTGGGTAACACTATTTTTAACGGTTTTATAACTAGTTACATCAATCAACGTTCTGTCTACAACAGCATTCTCAGGACGAACTGACTTTTCGAATGTTTCAAAAAGTTTGTTTGTTTTTTTAGGAAAAATAAACCTATGTTTAGGGGTCGTAAGGATGTTAATCGCTTTTGTTTTGTTTTCTACTTTCATTTGTTCGAGAAAGGTTTCGAGGTCTTCTTCAAGTAAAACAACTCTATCTGGTTGTGTCATTGAATAGGCAGTAAAAATTGAGCCTAGATAATAACCAGTCTCATCATAAAGTCGCCATAACTCTGTGTTACTTATTTTTGCCAAATCTATTTTTGATAATTTCCGAATGGACTTTTGGAGATCTCGTGTGGATAGTTTAATTTTTCCCAACAAATGATTGAGCCTTAATTTGTTCATGAACAATTTACAACCTTCCCTTCCATTCCTTTCAAGATCATCCTCCAATAAATAAAACTTTGCGACAAAGTTATGGCCGAAAACGGCCGCATTTTTCACACCATACCCAAACCTATCGTTGGCTCTTTTTCCGTAGTTAAGAAGAATGGGTTCTAAATCGAAGTAGTTGTGGTTTTCTTCAACCCACATCAATCTATAATTTTTTTTGCCGCTCATATTGGCTTATGATGAAATAAAATTTTATCAATGTTGATTCTACTTGATGTATAATAAATGATTATAACCAATCTAGCATGAAAATTAAAGATGAGTAATTTAATTTCCTCCGAGTTTGGAGAACAACAAGAAGCAAAAGAAAGTACCGAGGCTCTTTGGAAAGATCCTGAAAGACTTACTTTAAGCGTCAGAAGACACGGTAAGACAGACATGCAAAGAGGCATACCATTACGAGGTGTGTTGGAATCTGACGCAATTAAGCAAGTTGAAGAAGTAGCACGTATATGGGCAAGCCACTCTCCGAAAGGAGCAAATATTTCTCTATACGAAAGCCCTTCTTTTGTGGTCACAGGAGAAAGAGAATTCCCCAAACCGCACCCATTGAAACCCCAAAGAGCTTCTATTACAGCTAGCATATATGAGAGCGCGATTTTTGGGGAATTAGCTCCGTCGCGCATTGGTACATCCGGCATGAGAGAATCAAGAAGGCGTATCAGAGATTCTAGACTGGGGGATTTATTTGAGTATACTACTCATCCTGAGAATTTACCCACATTCTTCCAGTTGCGTACGGAAGAATACGGTAATGATCTTCCTCGTTTCTGGAAAGATTATATTGCTGGAAAGCTAAAGCCTGAATTAGAACAAGCATTAATCGATTGCGGCGGTTCAGATTCGCGTGGTTTAGCGGAAAATTTTTCTTCCTTTATACTAGATATGGGCCCAAAAATTCCGAGTAAAGAAAAAGAGGCTAAAGAGCTTACCAAACAGGTGATAGTTGCAATTACTCACAGTGAGGTGCTTGAGTCGTTTGTACACTATTTGGGCAGATTTTCGGAGGAAGAGAAAGTTAGCAACATACCCAACAGCTTAAAAGATTATAAAGTTGCCTACAATGAGGGTTTCGATATTCATCTTGATGCAAACAACGAAGCTGTCATAGTGTTTCCAAAGGGTGAACGAGTAGAAATCAAAATAGATAAATTTCTTAAATACCTCAAGTCTGTAAGAACCACTTGAGCGGTTGAATATCCAAAGTATTTAACAAAATATGTTCGATTCCTGTCGCGCTCACCAGGTTCCCTTTAACCCCAGATTAGCAATTGAAGTACGAAAATCCCGATTAAAACAATCCAAAATGTAAGAAAAACTCTGGAATTCGTCCAACTCCTTCCTTGTAAGTTCCAATCGGAAAAGGGCCAAAATGGTCTGAATGCAAATTCTCCCTCGTGAGTTAGAGCATCGACAAGGAGATGAAACAGATAGCAAATTAAGAGAATCAACCAAACATCTTTGAAAAACATAAAGGCAAAAAGAGCAATAAGAGGTAAAAAGAACAAGGTATGAGTAGTTCTGTAAGCAAATTTGTCCCATTTTGTAAAAAATTTATTTTTTTTCTCAGACGCTTTCCAATCATTTATAAAGGCTTTAACCGAATCTTTAGAAGAATTTTTAAATTTAAAATATTCAAAAGTGGTCGTTCCTAACAAATCAGGAAGCACTGAAAAAAATGAAGCTGAAAGTAAATAGTTCCCTACGGTTCCTTTCGAGATAATTAACCCTGTTACTCCATGAAAGAGAACATCCATATTTAAATTCTATCATAACCAAGCAGACCGAAGTTTACAAAAAAGCCTTCTCTCAAACTATCCTATAGTTGCTTTTTATTCGGTTCCTATGTATAATTTTAATTTGTTATCGTCCTTTGAAAAGTTTGTAAGTAGCAGAGAAAAGTCTGGACAAATGGAGTAAGCTCGAAAGCTGAACTGTGATTCCGTTGTTTAGAAACTCTGTTTTTTATTTGGTTGAGTATGATGCTAAGGAGGCAATATCATGAAGTATAGGGTACACGCCGCTGCTCTCGTCGGCATAGTATGTGGAATATGTGCTACCGCAGCGATTTTGGGCGATCTGCCACTCAAAGTCGCTATCCTCCTAGGGTTTGCTGCTTTCTTGTGTTTTTTAGCCTTGATATTCTTGCCGGGTGAGCAAACCCAAGCCAAGCAGGATGACTGATTCAACATCTACAACCGAATAAAAGATTGGAAGGACAGGGAAAACGCCTTGGGCGTTTGCGTCATTTGCCACTGGCATATTGCGTTACTACTTGTTCTTCTTTTCTTTTGGGATAAAACTCCAGAGCAAGAAACATCAATTCTTAAAACAAGACGAGCCGCGAGTGCCCACAAAAAGCTTGACAAGCAATTCTTGTTATGACAGGATATTCTTGATGCTTAATCTGCCATTCAAAAAGCTTTTTTTTCTGTTACTTTTCTTCTTTATCGCACCAGTTACCTTAGTAATCAGCCTTTATTCTTTTATTCAAATAAAGCAAACCAGGGATCTCGCTACTCTGGCCAAGGAATCAGTCAGTCAGTCCGCTTATCAAACGCCTTCGCGTCTTTATGCTGCTATTCCTGAAGTTTTAGGAGAAATGTCAGTGGCGATTCAAACGGGCGATGCCCGACCAATAATCATTGAAAAATACTTAGAAAAACATAATTCACCCCTCTTACCTTATGCTGATGCGCTTTTGGCAGCCTCTGAAGAGTATAATGTTGACTATCGTCTGATTGTTGCCATTGCTCAATGCGAATCGAATCTTTGTAAAAAATCTCCAGCTGGCTCCTATAACTGTTGGGGTTTTGAGAATGGGTTAACCCAATTTTTATCCTGGGAACAAGCAATTTATCAGGTGGCTAAAACTCTTAGAGAGGATTACCTTGATGAGGGTTTGAAAACGCCTGAGGAAATCATGCCCAAATATGCTCCGCCTTCTGTAGACAAGGGTGGTCCTTGGGCTAAGTGTGTCAATCAGTTTATTGACGAGCTTGAATATGGCGAGTTTGAGTAAAAAAGACTTAAGTCCAGAGGGTAAAAAACCGGTTGCCGACTACGACGATCCCTCTTTCAATTACCAACAATATTGGAATGCGCGTCAGTACGAACACTTTGCCGAAGAATTGGTTTTGAAGAAATTCTTTAATTTTATTCCCCAAAAAGAATCGCTTGTTGATGTTGGTGGGGGATTTGGTCGACTTGTGCCTCTTTACGCTCCTGCTTTTAAAAAATCTGTTTTAGTTGACCCCTCAGAAAGACTTCTTGAAGACGCCCAAAAATTAACTAAAAAACATGACAATCTAGAAGTTATTAACGGAACCGCTTCAAAACTGCCTCTAAAAAGTAAGTCTTTTGACGCCGCCCTAATGATTAGAACCGTTCATCACTTATCCTCACCAGATAAAGCCTTTAAAGAAATAAACCGAATTTTAAAACCCAAGGGCTTTTTCATTCTCGAGTTTGCCAATAAACTCCATTTTAAGGCGATTGTCAAAGCTTTTTTCACCCTTAATTTCTATTTTTTTACGGACCACACACCGATTGAAAAAAGTGAAGAGATTGTTTTTTTTAATCTTCACCCTACCGCCATTGTCAGCCTACTAAGAAAAAATGGGTTTAAGATTGTTAAGGCTGTATCCGTTTCCAATTTCCGGACCACGTTTTTAAAAAGGGTTTTACCCTTGAAAATCTTGCTTTTTCTGGAAAGAATTGCCCAAAGAATCTTTCCTGCTTACACCACCGGCCCCTCGGTTTTTATTCTTGCCCAAAAAATTTGACATTTTAAACGTTGTTTTGCTTCGAAAAAACTACTATAATTCTTGACATTTTATAGGACTTGTGCTATAATCCACACTAGATCCTGAGGTGTTTGCCTAACGCGAACACTTTAGGATTTTTTTATGGGCTGCTTTTGGGCAGCCTAGATTTATGAAAAAACAATTTGCCACATTGGCGATTTTCATCGCCTTTTTCATTTTTACCCAACCCGCTTTAGCTCAAGAGGAGATAGCGGCTGGTTCGGCTGTGCTGGAAAATAGCATTCCTGCTGTGGATAAGCGGGCCATTAAGCTTAAGAAATTCTTGGAAAGCTATGGTTCTCCATTGGCTGAATACGCTGAGAATTTTATTGAATCAGCGGATAAATATGGTCTTGACTGGAAACTTGTTCCGGCTATTGCTGGAGTAGAGTCTACTTTTGGTAAAAACATTCCCGCGGGTTCATTTAACGCCTACGGTTGGGCCAACGGTGCCTTCTACTTTGAATCTTGGGAACAGTCAATTGACCTTGTTTCTGAAACTCTAAAAGAGAAATATATTGATCGTGGTTTGGACACGCCTTACAAAATGGGTCCTGTTTATGCACCGCCCTCAAAAACCTGGGCTTACAAGGTTATCTATTTTATGAACAAGCTTGAATGCTTTGGTGAGCTTGACTGCCTTGAAGCTCTAGACTTCACTATTTAAGCTAATTTTGCTAAAATTGAACTGCCTGGACGGGTGGCGGAACGGAAGACGCGCTGGACTTAGAATCCAGTGAGCCCAATAAGCTCGTGAGGGTTCAAATCCCTCCCCGTCCACTCCAAGTTCTACTTGACATTAAACCCAAAATAAAATAAGCTTGAAAAGGTTGAAAAGAAAAAGCTAGAAGCTCTAATAACGCCTTGCTCAATTAGCAACCTAAGGGTCAAGAGAAATGGTTCCGTGAGACGGGCTCTTACCTGCAACGCTAAATGAGACTTACAACCGGCCAAGAGTTAATTGGTCGGTTTTTTATTAGTTAAAATCTCAGTTGGCAATGATAAAATTAGCTGTTAGAATATAAAAGATGAAGGCAGGCTTAAAAAAAATTCTTGAACTGATTAAAAAACACAAGGTCAAAGTTTCAATTGGTCTTGCTGTTTTCATCATCGTCTTAGCAATCGTTCCCCAAAGAATCAGAAAGATAATTGCCGGACCTCAAGCTGACTATGAAACCGCCAAGGCTAAAAGGGAAGACATTATCCAAGCTGTCTCCGCTTCAGGAAAAGTCGCTTCCCAAGAACAAGTAATCCTCAAATTTCAAGCTTCTGGAAAACTAACCTGGGTAGGAGTTAAAGAAGGAGATCACGTCAATAAATGGCAAGCCATTGCCTCTCTTGATAAACGGGAATTGGAAATGACTTTAAAAAAGGAACTGAATGACTATATGAATGAGCGTTGGGATTTTGAACAGGAGCATGAGGATTATGAAACAAGCGGAAAAACAAAGGAACAATGGCTTGTTACTGATGCCATAAAAAGGATTCTAGAAAAAGCCCAATTTGATTTGAATAATAGCATCATTGACATTGAAATCGCTGATTTGGCAATAAAACTGGCTACGATTGTAACGCCAATCGAAGGAATCGTGACTGAGGTTGAATCGCCAATAGCAGGCGTTAATATTACTCCAGCAACAGCCCGGTTTACAATTGCCAATCCGGGTAACATGAAATTTGTGGCTGATATTGACGAAGCAGATATTGGCAATATCGCCATTGGTCAAAAAGCGTTGGTCACTCTTGATGCTTATCCTGATGACTTGCTTGAGGAAGAAATTACTAACATTGCTTTTGCGGCTATCACCACTCGGGGTGGGGGAACAGCTTTTCAAATAGATATTACCTTATCCGAAAATCTCAACCAAAAATTTAAAGTGGGAATGAATGGCGATGTGGAAATCGTAACCGCAGAAAAGTCTGAAGTAATTACCGTACCTGTTGAAGCGGTTAAAACAAAAAGGGGTGAGACCTACGTTCAAATAATCGAAGGCCGACAGATAAAAGAAATCAAAGTTGAGGTTGGTCTTGAATCAGATGACAAAATCGAAATTATCACTGGAATAAGCGAGGGCCAATTAGTCATCACTGGTAAAAAGAAAAGTTAATTTCCCATGCAACCGCTTCTAAAACTGGTAAATGTTTCCAAAACTTATCGACCTGATGACCACCCAGTTCACGCTGTTAAAAACGCCAGTTTGGAAATAAAAAAGGGTGAATTTGTGGCGATTATGGGACCCTCCGGTTCTGGTAAGTCAACCTTAATGCACCTTGCTGGTTGTCTTGATACGCCTACCTCTGGCAAAGTAATTCTTGAGGGAAAGAATATTTCTAAACTGTCCGAAGAAGAACTTGCCAAGATAAGGAGTGAAAAAATCGGTTTTGTTTTCCAAACTTTTAATCTTATTCCTAGAACAACCGCTTTGGATAACGTTGCTTTACCCTTAATTTACACTGGCACCAATTTAAGAAAAAGGAAACAATTAGCCAGGCAGATGCTAAAAGAAGTTGACTTAGAAGAAAGAGCTGACCATTATCCCAACCAACTTTCTGGTGGAGAACAGCAAAGAGTAGCTATTGCCCGGGCTCTAATTAATCAACCTTTAATTATTTTTGCTGACGAACCCACGGGCAACCTGGACACTAAATCAGGTAAAGAAATAATGGAAATTTTTGAAAAACTTAATAAAAAAGGCAAAACAATTATTGTTGTTACCCACGAAGCCCATATTGCCAAATTTGCCAAAAGAATAATCAAAATTGTTGATGGAGAAATCGTTTAATGGATTTTGCTGAAATCATTAAAGTAGCCCTTGAAGCCTTAAAAGCGAACAAAACCCGCTCTGGTTTAACCATGTTGGGAATCGTTATTGGCGTCACTTCGGTAATTCTTCTTGTTTCTATTGGTAGCGGTTTAAGAACTTATATTACTGACCAATTAGAAAGTTTGGGAGCGGATTCGATTTATGTTTTTCCTGGTGAAATTGGCATTGGCGGGGAAGAAGGAGCAGGTGGCATCCCTGGCGCAGGGGTAGCCAACGCCAAATTTACTTTTAATCATCTAAAACAAATTGAAAGAGAGGCAGAAACTGTTAAAGCGGTTATGGCTTACATTGAAAACAATGGGGCAATGAGATACAAAGGCAAAAGCCATACTACCCAAGTTGTTGGCGTGGGAATTGAATATCCTGAAATCAGAAATCAAAAAGTGGTTGAGGGTAATTTCTTTTCCTCTTCTCAATATAACTCGGGCAAAAGAGTGGCTGTTCTGGGTCAAACCGTGGTTGATGAACTTTTTGGTGAAGAAAGCCCGATTGGCAAAAAATTTACTATCTCCGACCAGCGTTATACCATTCTCGGTATCTTAGAAGAAAAGGGTGGTTTTGCCGGAGTTGATATTGACGACCAAGTTTTTATCCCAGCGACCACGGCCATGAATCAATTTGATATGGAATACATCATGTCTTTTATTGTTCAGTCACAAGATTCTGATTCTATTCCGGAAACGATTGAAGAAGTGGAAACTATCCTTCTTAAAAGTCTTGATGATGATGAATTCTCTGTTTTGGACACGGAAAGTATTCTTAGCATCATCTCCAGCATTCTGGGTGTGCTTACCGCCGCTTTGGGAGGCATTGCTGCCATTTCTTTAGTTGTTGGCGGCATTGGCATAATGAACATCATGCTGGTTTCCGTGACCGAAAGAACTCGAGAAATCGGCTTGCGTAAAGCTATTGGGGCTACCCCAAAAAACATTCTTATCCAGTTCGTTATTGAATCCGTTGTTCTTTCTTTTGTGGGCGGTGCCGTTGGCATTCTTTTGGGCATTGGCGGGGCAATTCTAATTGGTCGCTTTTTCACCACCACCATCACTCCTTGGTCAATTGCTCTTGCTTTTGGTGTTTCCAGTTTGATTGGCATCATCTTTGGGGCTGCGCCTGCTTACAAAGCTTCAAAACTAAATCCCATTGACGCTTTGCGCTACGAATAGTATAAAGAAAGCAGTGGATTGGAAGCATAAATTAGCAAAACTAACTTCAGCTCTTTTAATTGGCTTCAGTGTTTATCAAATAATCTATTCTTCCGCTTTATTGGTCTTTGTTTATCCCAAGCTAAAATTTGGCACAGGAGACTCTGGCTTTCTTCTTTACGAAAGTCTGATTGAAAAAGCCTTGGTTTATTATGCCTCAATGATTATTAACGCTATTTATGGAATTAGCCTTCTATTCAAGCCCAGGGAAGAAATAACTTATTTGCAGATTATTGGTGGTTTAATAGTTTTTGCTTTGGGAATCCTTTTTGTTACCAAAACAGAGATGACAACCGATCCGATTATAAGACTATTTTTAAGAACGGTTGAGTTAATTAGCGGATGAAGATATTATTTCTCGGAACTTCCGCAGGGTGGCCACTGCCTCGTTTGGGCTGTGATTGTCAAATTTGTCAATCAAAAAATTCTCAAGACAAAAGACTTCGACCCGCGGTTCTGGTTAATGACTCAATCTTAATTGACGCCCCACCCGATATTTATCACCAACTCACTAACTTAAAAGTTGATACCACCAAAATCAGCGCCTTGTTAATCACTCACGCCCATCCTGACCATATTCATGGTTTTTACGACCTTACCCATCTTTACAATCGCCAAATTAAAAACCCTAAATTAATTACTTCTTCTGACGTTCTCAAAGGCTTGCGTCAATTTCACTCCTTACCTTTAAAACCTTTTAAACCTGAAATTGTCCGGCCTGGAACGGCAATTGAGCATGAAAAAATTAAAATTACCTTTTTTCCTGTTAAACACAGCCGAATTCCTTGTTACGGCATTAAAATGAAGGCTGATAAAATCTTTGTTTACCTTCCTGATATTGTCAGATTGCCTAAATCAAAAAGAAAGCAAGTTCGTGATGTCCACCTTTTGGTTCTTGATGGTTCTTCTTTAGGCAAAAGAGGCCAAACAAGAATTCACCAATCCATTGAAGAGGGTCTTAAATTGGCTAAAGAGCTTAAACCCAAACTCTGTTATTTCACCCATATGGGCCATATCACCGGAACCCATAAGCAATTAGAAGCCTTTGTTCAAAAAGAAGGCGGAAGAAATTTCCATATTGCTTACGATGGTTTAGAACTTGAAATTTAGAATCCAAAGTGTCAAACTGAAATTAAAATGATTAAACGCTTGATTTGCCTTATTGTTTTTAGTCTTTTTCTTTTTTATTCTATTACTTCAACACGAGCCCAGGAACCCAGCCCTGGTTTCGATTTTAACAAAGCCTATCAGGATTATCTCTATACCTACAGCCAATATCGCGAAGCCCACAAGCAATACATTACCGCAAGGGAGCAGTACTTAACCTACAAAACCCTAACAGCTAAAACCCTGGCTTTGGAACAAACCTTAAACATGCTTCAAAAAAGAGATGAGGCAATTCGAACCTATTTAACCGCTTTACGAATGAAAATGGCGGAAACAACGGGCATTTCCGATTACAAACAGACGACTCTTTACCTTCAGCTTGATGCTGAAGTAAGTTGGTACAATGAGCATCGCGAAGAACTCACTAGCGCCGCCACCCTTGAAGATTTGGTTGACTCTTCTAAAGACGCTGAAGCACGATACAAGAAAACCTTGGTTTTAATTTACCAAGCTTTGGGAGTGATTTTAGAAGGGAAAGAAAACAACATCAGAAGCCAAATCGATGAACAGATTGGATTAATTAAAGACAAAATTAGTCAAATTCACGACAAAAGAGACAAAGACACAACCACAGCCGAGCGCTGGCTACTTGAAGCTGAAAACAAATTGACCCGAAGCCAGGAAAAATTGGATGAAGCAATAGTCATTTTAGACAAACTAAAATCAACTGATCGGAGTAAAGACAGCAAATACAATCAATCTCAAAAGCTGATTCAAGAATCTCACCTTTATCTTAAAGAAGCCAATTCTCATCTCAAAGAATTAATTAGGGAAATAAAAACCGCTGATTAAAATGGCAGAGGAAAAAGAAGAAATTATTAGCCAAGACTTTGAAGCCCAGGTTCCAGAAGAGGAAAAGGGTCCCAATCCTTGGCAAAGATTAAAAACAAAGATCAAAAGCCTTAATAAAAAGTATGTCTATATTGGCATTGGCGGAGTCTTGGTAATTCTGGTAGTCCTTCTCCTTATTGTTCAGACTAGCCTTCGCATTAACCGCTTCAAACCCCTTGTTTTTCCTTCACCTTCACCCAGCCCCTACGAAGAGGAAATTACTAATCCATCAGTCTACGCAACCGATTCCGCTGTTTTAGAGATTGAAAAAAGAATCAAGGAAATTGAAAAAGAAATAGACCAAACCGACCTCAAAGAAACAAAACTCAACCCTCCGGTCTTGGATCTGGATATTAATTTTGAAGAGTAGATTTGTCCATTAATCTCTCATTGACATAATAACTTCTTTATCCTATAATTTTTGGCTGCTGCCCACGTCAACATATGGTAGAAAAAGGCCCACAAAATAACACCGAATCTGCTGATAAAACTGACGTCGAAAAAGAACCAAAACTTCCAAACGTTTTATTAATCGTCAGATGTTTTGTTAGAAAAGGAGAAGAAATTCTAATACTTCATAGAACTGAAGAGAGAAAGTACAATCCCGGGAAATGGGAATTGCCAGGAGGAAAATTAGAAGAATGGGATGACCTGGAAAGGGCCGTGGAAAAAGAGGCTCTTGAAGAAACAGGCCTTTATGTAAAAATAATATCTCCAGATGTTTTTACAGATGGAAAAATAGTTAAACACAGTGCTTACACCGGAATGCTCTATTTGGAGCTTGTCTTTGAATCAAGACTAATCGGGGGAAAAATCAGTCTTTCTTCTGACCATTCTGAGTATAAATGGGTTACGCCTGAAGATGCTTTAGATTATGACTTGTCACTTGAATCCAGAAAAGCAATAGCTTACTATCTAGGCCGTGAAACCTTAAATCACACTTGACATTCAGGATTTCCTCGTGCTGCCCAAAAGGCAGTGTTTTTTAAAGTAGAAAGGAAATATTGTATGAATGGAGTAGAACTCGAAAAAGAAGCCCAAACTGATTCTGCCAACGAACCTAGCATTGAAACAGAATTCCCAACAGTTATGGTAATCGCCAGGTGTTTCATTCTAAGAAGAACAGAAAAAGGAGAAGAAATCTTGTTGCTTCATAGAACAAAAGATACAAAATACAACCCCGGCAAATGGGAAATGCCAGGAGGAAAAATGTTAAGTTGGCAAGATTTTGAGCGAACAACCGAAAGGGAAGTCCTTGAAGAAACCGGGCTAAGTATAAAAATCGTTAGTCATCGAGCATTTATTGATGGCAGAATTGTTGACCATAGTGTCTACACTGGAATGCTCTATATGGAAGTAGTTTTCCCCGCAAGATTAGAAGGAGGCATAATCCGTTTATCTTCAGACCATACAGAACACAAATGGGTAACACCTGAAGAGGCTGTAGCTATGGATTTATCATTTGAAGCCAGGCAGGCAATTGCTTCTTACCTGCTACCCATAGATTCCTCTTGACTTCGGGATTTCTTCGGTATAAAGTTAACCCATGGCCCAAACACCTTTAGCGGATAGAATCCGCCCTGAAAACTTAAAAGAATTCGTTGGTCAAGAAAACTTGGTAGGGAAAAACGGCATCATTCGTTTACTGATTGAATCCGACCAATTGCCCTCAATGATTTTTTGGGGACCTCCAGGTTCAGGGAAAACAACCTTAGCTCATGTGATTGCCAACGCCACCAAAAGCCATTTTTCTTCCAATTCGGCGGTGACTACGACTCTGGCTGATGTCAGAAAGATAGTTAAAGAAGCCAAAGAACGACTGGGTGCCTATAATCAAAAAACGATTTTCTTTTTAGATGAAATTCATCGTTTCAATAAAGCCCAACAGGATGCTTTTTTACCCCATGTTGAAAAAGGAACGATTATCCTCATCGGCGCCACCACCGAAAACCCGAGTTTTGAAGTCATTGGACCCCTTTTATCCCGAAGTCGAGTTTTTGTTCTTAATCAACTCACGCCTGATGAATTAAAAATAATTGTTAAAAGAGGCCTAAAAGAATTGAAAGTCAAAATTGAACCCAAGGCCCTTGAATTTGTTATCCAGGCTTCTAATGGCGATGCCAGAATTGCTTTGAATGCGATTGAAATTGCCAGTTCACTGATTAAAACCAGGCAAAAAATTACGCTTCAATTAATTAAAGAGGTCTTTCAGAAGCAATCCTTACTTTATGACAGAATGGGGGATGAACACTACAATACCATCAGTGCTTTTATTAAAAGCATGAGAGCAAGTGATGCTGATGCCGCTTTATATTATCTTGCCAAAATGATAGAAGTCGGCGAAGACCCTCTTTTTATTGCCAGACGAATGGTCATCTTTGCCTCTGAAGACATTGGCATGGCTCAACCAACAGCTTTGGTAGTGGCCAACGAGGTCTTCAAAGCCTGTGACACAATTGGCTATCCAGAATGTGCTCATAACTTGGCCCATGGCACGGTCTATTTAGCCAAAGCCCCCAAAGATAGAAGCACGACCACTGGTCTAAGCAAAGCCATGAAGGATATAAAAAGGCATGGCAATCTTCCCATTCCCATGGAAATCCTTAATGCCCCAACGAAATTAATGCAAGAGTTAGGCTATGGCAAAGGCTATGAACCCTATCCTAAAAATAAATCCTTATTACCAAAAAAATTAAAAGGGAAAAAATATTATCAAAAACAGGAAAGGAGGTGAAAAATAATGCTCAAAAAAATCATGGCTGTTTGGTTAGCTGTTACTGATTTAGAAAAATCAATTGCTTTTTACCGTGACACATTGGGATTACCATTGAAGTCTACGGAGGAAGGTTTTGCTGACTTTAAAATTAAAGGGACTGAAGTAGCTTTGGGAACAAAAGAGATGATAGAAAAAACCACGGGGCAAAAAATTACCATTGGTGGTGCTCGACACCTTATTCTTGGCTGGGACGCGGTTGAAGATGTTGATAAGGTTTATAAAGAATTAAAGGCTAAGGGTGTACGATTTTTAACTAAGCCAAAAACTCAACCCTGGGGTCAGCGTGTTACTTATTTTACTGACCCTGATGGACATATTTGGGAAATCTCTAGCTGGGTAAAGAAAGAATGAAAAAAGCAAAACCTCTTTCTAAAAAATGGGAAACCGAGCTCTTTCCTAAGCCTCCTTTTAATTTTGATGGCTCTTTTTATCATCCCGCTCACTTTCCCACCCCAACAGAAGAATATCGGTCTGGAAAATGGTGGCAAACAATGAGATTTGAAAAAGTCCCATTAGGTCTTAAATTTGAAAATAAAGGGACTGTTAAAAAACCAAAAATTCAATTAACCATTTTTTCAAAATCTTCACTTAAAAAAGAATTTACTGGCCACCTGATAAAAGAAATTAAATATCGCTTTGAACTTGATTTAGACCTGACTGAATTTAACCGGAAATTTAAAGACGATAAAGTTTTAAACCCTGTAATTAAGCGTTTGTTTGGTATGAGAAGTAAGTGTGGTTACAACCTTTATGAATCTTTAATGATTTACATTGTTCTTCAAAATGCTACTGTGCGACGAACGATCCAAATGATGAACATTCTTTTAGAAAAATATGGAGAAAAAGTAAAATTTGACGGAAAAGAACTTTATGTATTTTGGGAGCCTAAAACCCTTAACAAAGCAAGTGAAGAGGAGTTAAGAGCTTTAAAAGTTGGTTATCGGGCCAAATTTTTTAAACGAATTTCAGAAGATTTTGTTAAAGGAAAATTTAGGGAAGAAGAAATGAGAAAACTTTCTAACGAAGAACTCAAAGAAAAATTAATTCAACTTTATGGTATTGGACCAGCTTCTTTGGATTATCTTCTTTTTGAAGTTTTTCATCGACATGATGCTTTTGATACATTACCTCCTTGGGAACAAAAAATCTATTCCCGCCTTTTATACAGTAAATCCCTGGTTTCCAAAGAGAAAATATTAAAAGATATCACCAAACGCTGGGGAAAATGGAAAAAACTTGCGGCTCATTATGTTTGGACTGATCTTTTTTGGCAACACAAACAAAAACCAATTGATTGGCTAGCAAAAGAAATAAGGATTTGAAAAATATGCTATGATTAAACCATGGAGCAATTATTAAACAACCAACCTCTTCTTTTATTAATTGTTGCCTGGTCAATGTTTTGGAAGGGCTGGGCATTATGGAGGGCAGCCAGAAATGACCAAAAGTATTGGTTTATCGCCATCCTCCTGATCAATACTCTTGGAATCTTGGAAATAATTTACCTCTATTGGTTCGCTAAAAGGAAGAGGCTCTGGGATAAAATAAAAGAAATCTTTCCTTGGACAAGATAAAGGTCGTTTTCCACGAAAAATATCTAAATTACAATTTCGGTCCAGGACATCCTTTCTGGGCTGGGCGGGTTATTCCTTTTTTAGAGAAATTAAAGAAATATAAAATTCCTCATGAGATTTTGGTGCCGAAAAAGGCAACTGATGAAGATATTCTCCTGGTTCACAGTAAAGACTATCTTCAAAGAGTCAAAAGACTGGCTCAAGAAGAGGGGGCCTTGTCAATTGACACGCCGGTTAATCCAGACATTCTTGAAGCTTCCTATTATTCGGTTGGCGGTTCAATTCTTGCTCTTAAACACGCTTTAAAGGGAGAGAGAGTAATGAATCCTTTAGGTGGGTTGCACCATGCGGGAATTTCTGATTCCTCTGGTTTTTGTGTTTTTAATGATCACGCAATTGCTATTAGAAAACTCCAAAAAGAAAAAAAGATTAAAAAAGCAATGATTTATGATATTGATGTTCATGCTGGCCAAGGAACAATGGAAATCTTTTATCATGACCCCAAGGTTTTTGCTATTTCCCTTCACCAAGACCCAATGACCCTTTACCCGGGTACGGGGTTTGCTTCTCAAAAAGGCGAAGGGGCAGGGGAGGGCTATACTTTAAACGTGCCATTGTCACCTGGAACCGATGAAAAAGAATACCTTGAGGCTTTGGATTCGGTTTTACCTTTGGCAAAAAAATTCCGTCATGACGTTGCCGTTTTGGTTTTAGGGGTAGACACCTTTGAAGAAGACCCTTTAGCTAGTATCAAACTCAAAGAAGAAACTTATCAAAAAATTGGTCAAAGATTTAAAAAATTTGCTAAACTGGCAATAATGTGCGCCGGGGGTTATTCCAAAAAAACCCCTGATTTATGGCTTAGTTTCTTAAAAGGCTTTCTGTGAAAAAAGAAATTTCTGTTTCCACTCAAAATCGCTATCAACTAATTGATATTACTGATGAAGTTGAGAAAGAAGTTGCCAAGAGTAAAATAAAGGCTGGTCTTTGCTTAGTTTTCGTTGCCCATTCCACCGCCGCTATTATTCTCACTGAAAACGAGTCCGGTCTGAAAAATGATTGGTTAAAATTTTTGAAAAAAGAGGTTAAGGGAATGACTTTTGAACACGACCGGATTGACGATAATGCTGATTCTCATCTTTTAAGTGGTCTTTTGGGGCAGGGGAAGGTCTTGCCAATTGAAAATAACAGAATTGTTCGAGGAACTTGGCAGCAGATTTTTCTAGTAGAACTTGATGGTCCAAGAACAAGAAGAATAACAATAAATATAATCAAAGAATAATGGAACTATTCGAAGCCATTAAAAAGCGCCGGTCAATCAGAAAATTTGACTCCACCAGGGAAGTCACTGATAAACAAATAGAAAAACTTCTTGAAGCGGCTCGTTGGGCACCCTCAGCCGGCAATCTTCAAAGTTGGTTTTTTGTTGTTATCAAAGACCAAAAAACAAAGGAACAGATAGTGAAAGCGGCTAGAGGTCAAGACTTTATTGCTCAGGCCTCAATAGTAATCATTTCCTGCGTTGACCTTAAAAGAATTTCTTCTCGTTATGGCAATCGTGGTGAAACCCTCTATGCTATCCAAGACACCTCCATTGCCACCCAAAATATTTGGTTAACAGCAACAGAAATGGGACTAGGAGCAGTTTGGATAGGCGCTTTTGATGAAAAAGAGGTCTCCCAAATTCTAAATCTACCCTCTCATTTGCGCCCTGTTGCCCTTATGCCCATTGGTTATCCCGCCGAATCACCATCACCGCCACCAAGGCGTTCAATCAAAGAAATCTCAAGAAAAATCTAGCTTCTTTTTTGTCAAACCGATGCAAACCTTGTTTCTTTGCTATTTTAATTGCTTTTTCAAATTCTTCAGGTAGAATCCTCCGATTAATTTCAGGATATTGATTGGCTTTGTTTGTTGGATGATATTGGTCCATGATGTTGATATAAGTATCTTTTGACAATGAGGCTAAAAATTTCATTATCTTTTTCGTCCCAGCCAAATCCCCAGGCAAAACCAAGTGACGAATCAAAAGCCCTTTTTGAGCAATGCCATTTTTATCAATCACCAAATCACCAACTTGGCGATGCATTTCTTTAACTGCTTTTTTATTTATTCTCCAATAATTATCAACCAAAGAATATTTTTTACCAATCTTTGAATCCGAATATTTCATGTCAGGCATGTAAATATCAACAATCCCATCAAGAAGTTTCAAGGTCTTGGTTTTATCATAACCACCAGTGTTGTAAACCAAAGGCAATTTCAAACCCTTGTCCACGGCAATAACCAAAGCCTTTAAAATCTGGGGCACCCAAATAGTAGGGGAAACAAAGTTAATGTTATGGCAACCCTGTCTTTGGAGGGAAAGCATCATTTGGGCCAAATTCTTAATCTCTACCTCTTTACCCTGTCTCAGTTGACTGATCTCAAAGTTCTGACAGTAAACACAGGCTAAATTGCACGAAGAAAAGAAAATTGTTCCCGATCCACCAGTTCCCACCAAAAGTGCTTCCTCACCAAAATGAGCATGGGCAGAACTAACTTTTGGTTTAACTCCCATCCTACAAAAGCCAGTCTTTTCATTATCTTGCCTATTAACCCCACACCTTCTAGGACAAACCCGACAAGGATTAAGTAATTTCCAAGCCTTTTTAACTCGTTTTTCTAATTCTTTTTTAGAAAGTTCAAGATAACTGGGTTTCATCTTGACAGTCCTTATTAACCCTATTATACTAAAAATCGTCCCGAATAAAACCCAAACCATGAAAACAGGTACTGCCAAACTTCCTCTTCACTATGGCTCTGCTCCCCGTTGGCTTTTTGAACAAATGACCAAATTATCCCGGGAAATCTCTTTAGTTCTTATTAACGAATACGGAACAGGGGAATATTTAAAAAGATTGGCTGACTCCAATTGGTTTCAGGCTTTTGGCTGTGTTTTGGGCTTTGACTGGCACTCTTCAGGTTTGACCACCACCACTTGTGGGGCTCTTAAAGAAGGTTTAAAGCCTTTTCAAAAGGACCTTGGTCTCTTTATTTGCGGAGGTAAAGGCAAAACCTCTCGAAAAACACCTAAAGAAATAGAAACCTTTGGGCAGCAGCACTCACTTAATAGTCAACCTTTGATTTATGCCTCTAAAATCTCGGCTAAGGTAGATAATAATGCTCTCCAGGATGGTTATCAACTCTATCATCATTCTTTTTTCTTTAATAAAAAAGGCAAGTGGGCGGTTGTTCAACAGGGAATGAAGCCTGACTCCCATTGGGCCAGACGCTACCATTGGCTCTCTGATGAAGTAGCGGATTTTGTTAACGAACCCCATTCAGGTATCACCAGTGATCAAAAAAGCAAGGTCTTAAACTTAGTTGATGAAAAAAGTAAAGAAAATCGAAAAACTACCACCAAACTCTCCCAGCAGAAACCAGAAAAAACCACCCAAACCATTAAAAAACTCCAGTCAACCAAATTACCAGATAGGCATGAAATTCTAATTTCTGATATTAATCCAAACAATCTGAAAAAAATCTTTCTTAGTACCTATGAACAACAACCAAATAATTTTGAAAAGCTTCTGGGAATGAAGGGAGTTGGTCCAAAAACAATCAGAGCCTTGTCTTTAATTTCCGAACTAGTTTATGGTGCCCCTATCTCAATCAAAGACCCGGCTCGTTATTCCTTTGCCCATGGCGGCAAAGACGGTATCCCTTATCCCGTTGACCGCAAAACCTATCGTCAATCAATCAATTATCTTCAAGAGGCAACTAACAAGGCTAAATTGGGCCGTTATGAAAAAATCCACGCTTTACGCAGGCTTCAAACAATGGTAAAATTACCTTGATGGCCAAAAAACCTTCAGCAAAAAAGAAGAAAAAGCCCGCTAAAAAGGGGTTTGACTTTGGTCGGAAAAAAGTTGGCTACCGCACCTCCAAGCGTTTTAGAAGACAGGTTTTTCGCCGCAATCCAGCCTTAACCACCCAAAGACCCCGCAGTTTAGGAGGCCATCAATGATTTCTGCTTTAAATAAACAAACTGACGGTACTTTAGAGTTAACCATCACCGTTCCTAAAAAAAGAGTGACTACTGCCTATAAAAAAACTCTTAGTCAGTTAGCTAAGGAAGCCGAAATAAAAGGCTTTCGCAAAGGCAAAGCACCTCTTAAAAAAGTTGAGGAACAGATTGGTAAAACAAAAATCTACGAAGAAGTATTAAAAACTCTAATCCCTGAGGTTTATGTTGAAGCAATCAAAGAGCAAAAAGTCAAGCCCATTATCAACCCCCAGATAAGCGTTGTTTCATTAGAAGAAAATAAAGATTGGCAAATCAAAGCTATCACCTGTGAATTACCTGAAGTGAAACTAGGAAACTACAAAGCCACCATAAGAAAGGAGCTTGCTTCTGAAAAAATTTGGGTTCCGGGTAAAGACAAAGAAGAAAAAACAACCGAACAAGAATCAGAAAGGCTAAACAAAATCTTCCAAGTTCTAACTAGAACAACTAAAATTCAAATCCCAGAATTACTCATTCAGGAAGAAATCAACCGGATGCTCTCCCGTTTAATTGATCAAACCGGTCGTTTGGGCTTAACCGTTGAACAATACCTTGCTTCAATTGGTAAAACCAGTGACCAAATAAGACAAGAATATCATCAACAAGCTGAAGAATCATTAAAACTGGAGTTAATTCTTTCTGCCGTTGCTGATAAAGAAAAAGTCCAAATCAGTGATAGCGAAGTACAGGAAATGATTGATGCCGCTCCTGATGAAAAAGCAAAAAAAGCAATGGAAACTCCAGCTCAGCGTGCCTATATTCACCAATTGCTTCGTAAACGCAAAGCAATTGACAAGCTAACTAAGTTATAGTAAGATTATCTCGGTCCTGCTCCCAAATAACAAATGGACAAAGGGCAGTCAAAAAAGAAAAAACCAGTTCTCACTGATAACTTCATAGAAAAGCTCCGTGAGCTTGGTAGTGATGTGGGCGGTTCTGTTGCCCAAGATGTAATCGAAGGAATCCCTTCGACCGCAGTGGACCAAATCACGGACAGAAAAAAAAGCGGCACCCTTAAACCAAACGAAACCATTAACTTTGAAGAAAATCAAAAAAAAGAGCAACTTCGTCAGCAACTTAATCGGGAATTTTTTAGGATTCGCCAGGAAGAAAGATTAGTTTTTAAACAAGAGGAACAAAAAACCAGACTTCAAATCAAAGCCATTCAAGAGGAGTTGAAAAAACTAGCAGAAACAACCAAAGACTTGGTGAAAGAAGTTGAAGTCGCCGCCAAACTAGAACCAGTGGAACCCGGAGTTTATCACCTAAATTTCTTTGAAAAATTAAAACAAATAATTATCACTCTTAGGAAAAAGATTGAAGATTCGGCTAGTTGGTTATCTTTGTTCAACCAGCGAGCAAAAAAGAGAAGTTATTACTGGACCCAAGTCAGGAAATCAGGCACGAAATTCATGCTCTCCCAAGAGCGCTATATGGCTACTCAAGCAGGCTAAGCTTGCTCCTTTCCTCCAAATTTTGTAAAATTAACAATTAAGGGTGGTTAGCTCAGCTGGCTAGAGCGTTACGTTGACATCGTAAAGGTCACAGGTTCGAGTCCTGTACCACCCACCATGAAAGTTGATCCAAAAGATAGCTATCTTTCTGTTTTTTTAAAGAATTTTGTTGGCGGCATAGGCTGGGTGGCAGGCATCACCATTGGTTTTGCCTTGCTTATCTCTCTTGTTAGCTATTTGCTAAGCCAAGCTGGAGGCTTACCCTTAATCGGTGACTGGTTTGCAAGAATAGTTGAAGTTACTAATCAAGCTCTTGAAGCTAAAAAAGTTTTACCAAAATAAAATGGCAGATAAAAAATTAGAGAAAATGAGACACAGTTGTAGCCATGTTTTGGCGGCAGCGGTTCTAAAGCTTTTTCCCAAAGCTAAGTTAGGCATTGGTCCTGCCATTGAAGATGGTTTCTATTATGACTTTGATTTTGGTAAAAAGAAAATCACAGAAAAGGATTTGGGAAGAATTTCAGCGGAAATGGAAAAAATTATTAAGGAAAAGCTTCCTTTTAAAAAAGAAGATATTTCCATTAAAAAAGCCAAGCAAATTTTTAAAAACCAGCCCTATAAACTAGAACTGATTAAAGATTTAGAAAAAGAAAAAACAAAAAAAGTCTCTATTTACAAGAGTGGCGATTTTCTTGACCTTTGTCTTGGCCCTCATGTAACCAATACTTCTAAAATTGGTCCTTTCAAACTTCTTTCAATCGCTGGAGCTTATTGGCGGGGAAGCGAAACCAATCCAATGTTAACCAGGATTTATGGTACCTGTTTTGATACTCAAAAAAATCTTAATACCTATCTCAAGCTGAGAGAAGAAGCCAAAAAGCGAGACCATCGAAAACTTGGTCCGCAACTTGAGCTATTCCTTCTTCACGGTACCTCCCCAGGAATGCCTTATTGGCTACCAAATGGAACGATAATCTACAATGAGTTGCTTAAATTTTGGCGCGAAGAACATAAAAAAAGAGACTATCAGGAAATTTCTACTCCTCAAGTAGCTCACAAAAAACTATGGGAAATATCAGGTCATTGGGACCACTATCGTGATGAAATGTTCATTATTCCCATAAACAAACAAACCGTTTACGCTTTAAAGCCAATGAATTGCCCTAATGCGATGATAGTTTTTGCTAGTAAGCCGCGTAGCTATCGAGAACTTCCTTTGAGATTATCTGATAGTGATGTGTTGCACAGAAAAGAGCTCTCTGGAGTGATAACCGGACTGCTAAGGGTCCAAAAGTTTGCTCAAGATGATGCTCATATTTTTATTAAAGAAGATCAAATAGAAAAAGAATATGAAAGAATTTTGGAAATAGTTGATTTGTTTTATTCTGTTTTTGATATTGAATATAAACTTAGGCTTGGTACCCGACCACTAAATTTTATGGGTGATATTAAAACTTGGAACAAAGCCGAAGATGCTTTAAAACAAATTTTGAACAAAAAGGCAGGTAAAGACAAATACCTTGTTTCTTCAGAAGATGGAGCCTTCTATGGTCCCAAAATAGATATCACAATGAAAGACGTTCTCGGAAGGTCTTGGCAGATGGGAACAATTCAACTTGACTTCTTTCTTCCCAAACGCTTTAAACTTAAATACGCAGACAAAGACGGCAAACAAAAAACACCTGTTTGTATTCACCGGGTTATTTATGGTTCTTTGGAAAGATTTATTGGCATTCTTATTGAGCACTACGGTGGTGCCTTTCCTGTTTGGCTCTCGCCAATTCAAACGATTGTCATTCCCATCACTGATAAGCACAATCAATACGGGCAAAAGGTTGTTGACCAACTCAAAAAAGAAAATGTTCGAGTTAAGATTGATGACCGGAGTGAAACCACTTCCGCCAAAATTCGTGACGCTGAACTCCAAAAAATTCCCTATATCCTGGTAGTTGGGGATAAGGAAGTTAAGGCTAAAAAGGTGAATGTTCGCGTCCGGGGTGAAAAAGTGATTGGTCCAATGACTGTCTCCAAGTTTATTAACCTCATCAAAGAAGATATTGTCAAAAAAAGACAAATCTGATAAGATTTAAGAGAAAGTTGGCAAAGAAGTTTTATCGAATCAATCAATACATCCAGGCAAAAGAAGTCAGGTTGGTTGATGAAAAAGGGAAACAGATTGGGGTTTTGGCGAAGGAAAAAGCATTAAAACAAGCCCAAAGCGCAGGGCTTGATTTAGTTGAGGTTGCCCCTAACGCCAAACCGCCTGTTTGTAAAATTATTGATTTTAAGAAATTCAAATTTTTAGAATCAAAAAGGCAACAGCAAGATAAGAAAAAAAGCAAAAAGGTTGAGTTAAAAGTAGTCCAATTAAGCCCTTTTATTGCCGAAAATGATCTGAATTACAGACTGAAAAAAGCCGAGGAATTCTTAAAAGAAGGCGATAAAGTCAAAATTTCAATTGTTTTTAAGGGTCGGCAAATCACAAAAAAGGATTTTGGTTACAAATTAATGGAAAGGATTCTTGAAGAATTAAAACCCTTTTCGGAAATTGATTTTGAGCCTAAATTTGTAGGGAGAAAATTAGAAATGACTTTGAAACCAGTTAAAGGAGGAAAAAGTGGCAAAACAAAAGATGAAAACAAGAAAGTCAGTCAAAAGAAGATTTAAAATTACCAAAACCGGGAAGGTCTTGCGGCGTGGTTCTCATATTCGCCACTTGCGTCGGAAAAAGAAAAAAAGTCGGATAAGAGCCCAAAAACTACCTAAGGAAGTTAAAGGAGCTTGGAAAGGAAAAGTTAAAAAGTTATTGGGGGAATAGATGGCAAGGGTTAAAACAGGTACAACCAGAAGAAAACGACATAAAAAAGTTCTTAAACGAACCAAGGGCTTTCGGATGACCAAAGGCAGGCTGTACAGAGTCTCCAAAGAGGCTGATTTACACGCTGGTCAATACGCTTATGCTGGCAGAAAACTTAGGAAAAGAGATACCCGACGCCTTTGGATTACTCGAATCAATGCCGCCCTCACTCCTTTAAACCTTTCTTATTCTCAATTCATTAATGGCTTGAAAAAAGCTAAAATCGAACTCAATCGTAAAATCCTTGCCGACCTAGCTCTTACTGACCCCGAGACCTTTAAAGATATAGTTGACAAGGCTCAAAAATCTTTATAAAATAATCCCAATGCAAGTTCCAACCATTACCCGAGCAGCATTTTTTAAGTTTTTCTTTACTTAGCTGCCTTAAGGGGAGGTTGGATTTTGCAATTTTAAGGAGGAAACCTCCCCAAAAGGGGAGTTTTTTATTGGCCGAGGTAGCCAAGGTGGTCACGGCGCGTGTCTGAAAAACATGAGATGGCGGTTCGACTCCGCCCCTCGGCACTGAAATCTGCTAGAATGGAATAAAATGGATATCAACATTATTCAGAATTTAAAAAACCAGGCTATTTCTAGTATCCTTGAGGCTAAATCGGATAAAGAATTAGAAGAGTTACGGATTGCTTATCTAGGCAGAAAAGGAAAAATTACCCAGCTTCTTAAGGAAATTCCTTCTTTAAGCTCGTCAGAACGAAGGGAAATTGGCCAAATAGCCAATGATGCTAAAAAAGCAATTGAGCAAGCGCTAATCAACTCTAAAAAAGCCCAAACAGCTAAAAAAATCGATGTTAGCAAGGAATGGCTGGATGTTTCAGCTCCAGGAAAAAAGCCTCAAATTGGCAACACTCATTTAGTCACCGAAGCAATTCAGGAAATAACGACCATCTTTGAAAAAATCGGCTTTACCCGGGTGGCTTATCCCGAAGTCGAATGGGACTGGTATGCTTTTGAGGGCTTAAACATGCCTGAAAACCACCCGGCTCGGGATGTTTGGGAAACTTTCTTTATTGCCAAATTGAAAAGTAAAAAATATGGTGAGGCAGTCTTAACGCCTCACACTTCCTCAGGCCAGGTTCGCGAAATAGAAAAAAGAAAACCACCCATCAGAATGCTCAATATTGCCAAATGTTATCGGCGTCAATCTGATGTTTCTCACTCACCTATGTTTTACCAATTCGAAGGCCTTCATGTTGAAAAAGGGATTAATTTAACTCATTTGAAAGGCACCATCGATTATTTTGCTAAAACATTTTTTGGTCCGAATCGCAAAATAAGGCTTCGCCCTTATCACTTTCGCTTCACTGAGCCTTCAATGGAGATTGATGTTAGTTGTGATGTTTGCAAAGGTAAAGGCTGCCGACTTTGTAAACAAGGTTGGCTCGAACTTGCTGGCTCAGGAATGGTTCACCCAGCGGTACTTAAGAATGGGGACATTGATCCAAATGAATACTCGGGCTACGCCTTTGGTTTTGGTGTTGAAAGAGCCTTAATGATGAAATCTGGTTTAAAACTTGATGATTTAAGATTGCTTTATACCAATGATTTAAGGTTTCTTAAACAATTCTGATGAACATTCTTATTCTTGATTCCTGGCTCAAAGAACATCTTAAAACCAAGGCAACTCCTAAGCAAATTGCCAATTATTTGACTCTTTGCAGCCAAACGGTTGAAAAAGTTAACAAGGTCAATAACGATGCGGTTTACGATATCGAAATTACAACGAATCGCCCCGATTGTCTTTCGGTTTATGGCATTGCCCGAGAATTAAACGCTATCCTGCCCCAATTCGGCATCAGAGCAAAATTAAAAGGAATTCCTGAAAACAAAAAAGAAATTCCCCAAGTTAAAAAAAGCCTGCCTCTCAAAGTAAAAATTACTAAACCCTCTCTTAGTCCTCGCTTTACGGCTTTAATTTTTGACAACATTACTATCAAGCCCTCACCTAAAGTTATTCAGGACCGTTTAGAAAAATCGGGTGTTAGGGCCCTTAATAATGTTGTTGATATTTCCAACTACCTGATGTTGGAATTGGGTCAACCAATGCATACCTTTGACTATGACAAAATTAAAAAAGCAACCATGATTCTTCGGGAAACGAAAAAAGGCGAAAAAATAGTTACTTTGGACAAGGAAAATCGAACTTTACCCGAGGGGGCGATAGTGATTGAGGATGGAAACGGTCGCATTATTGATCTTTGTGGAATCATGGGCGGAGCCAATTCAGAAGTCGATGAAAAAACCAAGCGGGTTCTTTTGTTTGTTCAAACTTATGACCCAATGAAAATTCGTCGAACCTGTCAAGCCTTGGCTTTTCGAACCGAGGCTGCTTCTCGCTTCGAAAAAGGCGTTGATCCTGGCGGGGTTATCCTGGCAATGAAAAAAGCAATAAAAATGTTTGAAAAGAACTGCGGGGCTAAAGTTGCCAGTAATCTAATTGACATTTATCCCCACCCCCAAAAAGAAAAAAGAGTCAACCTTTCTCAGGAAAAACTTAATCATCACGTTGGCGTGAAAATAAAACTATCTAAAGCTAAGGAAATTTTGGAAAATCTTGGCTTTGAAACAAAATTAGGAATCGGGAGAATAGAAACCATTGTCCCTCATTGGCGTTATGACGATGTCAGTATTCCTGAAGACTTGATTGAAGAAATTGCCCGAGTTTACGGCTACCATCGTTTGCCCAGTAACTTACCCCAAGGGGAAATCCCTTTGCAAATCAAAGACCCTGTTTTTGAATGGGAGTATCAAATCAAACACGCTTTAAAAAATTGGGGCTTAACCGAAACCGTGAGTTATTCAATGGTCAGTTTAACCCAATTAGAAAAAACGGAGATTGAACCAAAGGATTGTCTTAAAATCAGTAACCCTCTTACAGAAGACCTGGTTTATATGCGACCTTCTTTAATTCCTTCTTTATTAACAATCATTGCTGAAAACAATCAAGAACAAATAACCATTTTCGAGTTAACCAATGTTTATTTGTACCAAAAAATCAATAAATTGCCTGATGAAGTCCCAATGCTTACGAGTTTATTCACGGGCAACAAATTCTATCAAGCCAAGGGTATTGTTGAGGCTATTCTGACAACCATGGGAATTAAAAACTATCAATTTGAACCCTACCAATTAAAGAAAACCTTTTATGGTAAAGTTTTTCATCCCTTTCGAACAGCAGAAGTAATGGTAAAAAATAACTCGCTTGGAGTTGTGGGCGAAATAAGCCCCCATGTCTTGGCAAGATTCGGGATTAAAGGTAGGATAGTGGTTTTTGATTTAGACTTCAGAGAAATGGTTAAACATGCTTCGAAAGTAAAAAAATATACACCTCTTCCCAAATATCCAGCCATTATTGAGGACTTATCTTTTGTTGTTCCTCCGAAAACCAAGGTGGGAGAAATGCTTGAAGAGATTAAGAAAATAAGCAAACTTATTACCACAGTAGAACTAATTGATTCCTATAAAAAAACCCGAACTTTCAGAATTACTTATCAAAGCTCAAACAGAACCTTAACCGATAAAGAAGTAGAAAAGATAAGAAAGAACATTGTTAAAGTTGTTTCAAAGAAATTTGACGCCAGAATAAAAACTAAGTCCTAATTCTTCTTAAGGTGGGGAAGGAGAGGAAGTTGGGGAAGGAGAGGGAGACGGGCTTGGGCTAGGAGAGGGACTTGGTGTTGGCGATGGTTTCCAATCCCAGGGAACTTTCACGCCAATTTTAACTTCTCGTTCATTTGTTTTATCTTCTTCGTCTTTTGCCCAGACTTTAATCGTATAAGTCCCTTTGTTTAAGGTAAAAATTTTGTCAAACTTACTACTGTTTTCTATCGTCTCTTTAACATCACCATTAATTGAAATCTTAATTTCCTTAACCGCATTGGTGGCAATGACTTTACCCCTTACTCTTACTTCCTTACTGTCAATTTTGGCTTCGTTGCCTGGTTCCTCAATTACTACCTCTATTTCCTCAATGTCGCCGCAGTACTCTGTTGGGGGGTGATAACGAGAGTCAGATTGAGTAGTAAGCCATTGGTCTATTCCTTCTTGCCAGCGATTTGTTCCATCAGTGGAAACCGGATCTTCTTCTTTAAAGACAAAATACTCTTTTTCTTCATAGTCACCTCGAGCAACTTGGGCAGGAGTCGCTAATTTGTCTTGTCCCCGACAGAGCTTAAGCATCGCGTGGATTGGATCCTCGCCTGAAGGCTCGGTTCCTCTAATGAAATATTCTGTTCTTAAAGAGAAGTTATCATGAGCCCGATAACCAGAAACAGCATCTACTTCGGCGGTCACCACTCCACTAGGAACGGAAAAGCCGATATTAGGCTTATCTTTTAAAGCTGCCAAAATAACCCGTCGCCAAATTGGTGCCGCTCCCGAAATCCCTGAAGCCACTTGTGTCATTGGCGTATTATCATTGTTTCCCACCCAGACACCAGCAACGATTTGAGGCGTCCAACCAATCGTCCAGTTATCTCGCTTATCATTAGTTGTTCCAGTTTTGACTGCTACCTGTCTTCCGGAAATGGCGAGGGCGCTATGGGCACCAAAAGTAAGTAAACGAGCGTTGTTATCAGAAAGAATATGAGAAATAATAAAGGCTTCTTCAGAACTCAAAACTCGTTTCCCGGTAACGGGCTTGTACTCTTCCAAAACCCGTCCATTATTGTCCTCAACCTTAAGAATTGAAATTGGCTCGACTCTTAGACCTTCATTAGCAAAAGCAGAATAGGCTTGGGCTAATTCCAATAAGCGAACCTCGCCCCCTCCCAAAGTCACTGACAGTCCTAAGCGCCTTAGATTTTCTTTTGTGGGTTCAAGAGTGGATAAGCCCATTTCATAACCAGTGGCTAACATGTTTTTTAAGCCAACTTTGGCCAACATTTTCACTGCGGCAACATTGATTGAGTTACCTAAAGCGTATCTTGCCAGAAGAGGACCACGGAATTTACCGTCGTAATTAACTGGTACATAATCAGGCAGCCCTTGACCCCCAGGAAAAACGGTTTGGGTATCCATCAAAAAGGTCGAGGCGGTATAGCCTTGTTTAAGAGCAGTAACATAGGTAACGGGTTTAATCGCTGAACCAGGCTGACGCAAAGAAAGGGTAACGTTAACCTTACCATCATAGTCCGGATCATTGTAGTTTTTAGAGCCAACCATGGCCAAAATTTCCCCGGTTTGGGGGTCCATAACAATGGCAGCACCATTAGTGATGTGAAGATGTTCTACCCCAGCAATTTCTTCAGTAACCGCTTTTTGGGCTTCTTCCTGGATTTGGTAATCCAAGGTCGTGGTCACCTTTAAACCACCTTGCTCAACTACTCTTTGACCGTATCTTTCTTCAAGTTGTTTTTTAACATACATGACAAAATGGGGTGCCTTAAAATTCAGGCCTTCTGCAGCGAATTCTAAGTTTTCAAGTTGTTTCACCGCCTCTTTTTCTTGTTCTTGGGTAATATAACCATCCTCCCGCATTCGACGCAAAACGGTTTCTGTTCGGCCAATATAAGCTTTTGGGTCATCGCCAAAAGGGGAGTAAGTTGAGGGTCGTTGAGGCAAACCAGCCAGCATTGCTGACTCAACTAAATTCAATTCAGCCACTGGTTTATCAAAATATGTTTCCGCCGCCGCTTCAACCCCCCAGGCGGTGCCTCCATAAGGAGACTCGTTAAGATACATTCGCAAAATCTCGTCTTTTGAATAGCGATTTTCTATTTGAACCGCGAGAATAAATTCTTTGATTTTTCGGGGAATTGTTCTTTGGGGAGTGAGGAGAACGTTCTTCACCAACTGTTGAGTTAAAGTTGAGCCTCCTTGAAGACGACGATGAACGATAATATTGTAAATAGCCCGGAAAATACCCGTGGGATCAAAACCACTGTGTTTGTAAAAGTTTTTATCCTCAATGGCAACAGTAGCATTTTTCAAGTGGTCCGGAATATCTTCCAAACTAACCGGTGTTCGTCGTTGGTCAGCAAAAACGTCATAAAGCAATTCGCCATTGCGGTCATAAACTTTGGTGGAAAATCCTTCTCGACGGACAATTTTATCTGGTCGGGGCAAATCCTTGGCATAGAATACAAATAAACCACCGGTTAAAAGGACTAAAGCAATGAAGCCTACAAAAACAAAAAATGCCATTCTTGAAGCCAAAGCACTTCTGTCTTGCCTTCCTAAACGACGATAGGCTCTTAACTGCCTGACTCTTTTTCGCCAAACTCGCTGCCAGCTCATGGAATGATTGTAACAAAAATTCAAAATTTGTGCTAATATTAGGTAGATGGACAAAATTGAAGAAGTCTTAACTAGGGGAGTGGAAAAAATTTATCCCTCAAAAGAAGCCTTTGAAAAAGTTTTGCGTTCTAAGAAGAAAATAAAACTCTACCAAGGCTTTGACCCTTCAATGGCAAATCTCCATTTGGGTAATATGGTGGGTGTTCTTAAACTCAAACAATTTCAGGATTTGGGTCACGAGGTTATTTTCCTTGTGGGCGACTTCACGGGCATGATTGGTGACCCCACGGATAAAGCCTCCACCAGAAAGCTTCTTACCCGAAAACAGGTTTTAGCCAACTCCAAGACCTGGAAGGCTCAAGCAGGTAGAATTCTGAATTTTAAAGGCAAAAACCCGGCGAAATTAATGTTCAACAGCGAATGGGGAGACAAAGTCACTTTCAAAGATTTAATTGAAATCACTTCTAAGTTCACCGTCCAACAAATGCTGGAGCGTGATTTTTTCCAAAGAAGACTTAAGGCCCAAAAGCCAATCCACCTCCATGAATTCTTGTATCCTGTTGCTCAAGCAATTGATTGTGTGGAAATGGATGTTGATTTGGAAATTGGGGGGAGCGACCAAACCTTTAATATGCTTGCTGGAAGAACTTTGATGAAAGCCTTAAAAGGCAAAGAAAAGTACGTTCTGACAACCAAATTGTTGGTTGATGCCAAAGGAGAGAAAGCAGGCAAAACAGCGGGCAATGCTCTTTTTCTTAGCGCCACGCCGGTTGATATGTATGGCGGAGTAATGTCTTTCCCTGACGAAGTAATCATTCTTGGTTTTGAGTTGCTAACTCGAGTGCCAATGAAATCAGTTGAAACAATGAAAAAAGATTTAAAAAATAAGAAAATAAACCCCATGGATTTGAAAAAGAAATTGGCTTTTGAAATCGTTAAAATCTGTTACTCAGAAAAAGATGCAAAAAATGCGGAAAAAGAATTTGAAAGGGTTTTTCAGAAGAGAAAATTGCCTAGCAAAATCCCGACTAAAAAAATGGCTCGAGGAACTTATAAACTTTTTGAACTTGTTTATTATTCTGGATCATCACGTAGTAAAGCTGAAGCAAAGCGCGTTATTAAACAGGGGGGAGTGGAGCTTAACGGAGAACCTATCCGCGACCCTCAGTTTGAAGTGCAACCAAAAGGTGGAGAAGTGCTAAAGGTTGGAAAACTTAAACATAAAAAAATAAAGGTTGAATAATGAGATTATCTAAAAAACAACAGAAACTGTGGGTGATTATTGTGGCAATTGCTGCCATTGGTTTGCTTCTTACTTCAATGCTGCCGGTTTTGTATTCGCTTTTAAGGTAAATGACGCTAACAACTCCAATTGAAAAATTGCCCTTGATTGGGCCAACTTACGCTAGGCGATTAAAAAAGTTGGGTATTTCGACAACGGAAGACCTTCTTTATCACTTTCCCTTCCGCTATATTGACTACTCTTTGGTCTCGCCAATTGGTAGGGTGCAAGCAGGGGAAACGGTGAGCATCAAGGGAGAAGTTATCTCCATCAAGAACGAATACACCCGCCAGGGTAGAAAAATCCAAAAAGCAATAATTGCCGATGCCAGTGGAGAAATTCAAGCGGTTTGGTTTAATCAGCCTTTTTTAGTGAAAACCATTATTCCCGGACAAACAATTGGTTTATCGGGTAGGGTTGACTGGTTTGGAAAAAGCCTGGTTTTGGTTTCTCCTGAATACGAGATTTTGAAAGATGGAGAAAAAGAAAAAAGAGAAACGATTCATACGGGCAGATTGGTGCCCGTTTACCACGAAACCTACGGTCTTTCTTCAAAATGGCTTCGTTCACGAATTGCCCCATTAGCGAAAAAATATGTGCCTGGTTTAAAAGAATTTATCCCTTCTCAAATTATGAAAAAATATAATCTCGTTGAATTCAATCAGGCTCTTGCTGAAATTCATTTTCCCAAGAGCCAGGAAACGGCTCAAAAAGCACGCCAGCGCTTTGCTTTTGAAGAATTATTTCTCCTTCAACTTACGGCTCTTCAAAGAAAAAAAGAATGGCAAAAACACCAATTAGCTTTTAAATTTAAACTTGATCAAAAGAAAATTCTTGAATTTACGGCTAGTTTACCTTTTGAACTAACCCAAGCTCAAAAAAGGGTTTTAAGGGAAATCTTTGCTGATATTGAAAAAGATAAACCAATGAACCGCTTGCTAGAGGGTGATGTGGGCAGTGGAAAAACAGTCGTGGCCGCAGCCGCCATCTATATCGCTTATCTTAATAACAACCAATCGGCTCTGATGGCCCCAACCCAAATTTTGGCTACCCAACATTATCAAACCCTTAACCAAATTCTTTCACCACTGGGAGTAAAAGTGGCCCTTTTAACCGCTGCCAAAAGAAAAACCATCACCAACTTTGATTGTTTGGTAGGCACTCATGCTCTAATTTACAAACGAGCTAAGTTTAAAAGGCTAGGTTTAGTGGTGATTGATGAACAACACCGCTTTGGAGTTGAACAAAGAGGAAAACTGATTAAAAAAAATAAGGCTCCGCACGTCTTAACGATGACGGCAACTCCCATTCCCCGAACAATTGCCTTAACTCTTTATGGAGATTTGGACCTCTCAATGCTTGATGAAATGCCTCCAGGAAGGCAAGAAATTAAAACCTGGGTAGTCCCGCCTCAAAAACGAGCCTCTGCTTACCAATGGATAAGAAAACAAATCAAAGGCAAGCAAGACCAAGCCTTTATTGTTTGTCCTTTAATAGAAGAATCACAACACGAAACAATGCAATCGATTAAGGCCGTCACGAGTGAAAAAAAGAAACTGGAAAAAGAAGTTTTCCCTGATTTAAAACTTGGTTTACTTCACGGTCGACTCAAGAGTAAAGAGAAGGATAAAGTCCTTAATAATTTCAGAAAAGGAAAAACGGATATTTTGGTTTCAACCCCGGTGGTTGAAGTGGGAATTGACATTCCTACAGCCACGATTATGTTAATTGAGGGAGCTGAACGCTTTGGCTTGGCCCAACTTCACCAGCTAAGAGGCCGAGTTGGTCGGAGTGGCCAACAGGCCTATTGCTTGCTTTTCAGCGAAACTCCAAGTAAAAAATCATTGAAAAGGCTTAAGGCTCTAGAGAGCTTAACAACGGGCTCCAAATTAGCTGAATTAGATTTGAAACTACGAGGGCCTGGAGAAATCTATGGCACCCAACAACATGGCTTTTTCAATCTTCGAGTGGCTTCTTTTTCAGACTTAAAAACCATTAAAAAAGCTCGCCAAGCAGCAGATAGCATTCTTAATCAAATTAGCCACTATCCTTCCTTGCAAGCTAGGCTCAAACAGTATACAATTAAAGCAATTGAGCCTAGCTAATTCCTAATCTTTAAATATGGGGGCTTTACCTAAAAGAAGAATATCAACTGGCAGAAAGGGAAGAAGAAGGACGGCTATTAAACTGAAATTGCCTGGTTTGGTTGCCTGTGCTAATTGTGGTCAGCCAAAAAAATCTCACCAGGTTTGTCCTTCTTGTGGTTATTACAAAGGAAAAGAGGTTGTTAAAATTAAAACTAAGAAAGGGAAAAAGAAAGAAAAATAATGAAAACGCCCTATGATCCAAGACACATTAAAAGACAAAAAGCAATTAAGAGTCTTTTTCGCTGGAGTTTTCAATCCGAGCAAAAAATTGAGAATAAGTTAGCTAAAGCGGTTCTTGGTCGTCAAAAAAAAATTGACCAAATTATTGCCGAGTCGGCCCCGGATTGGCCCATTGAACAAATCAATCGAGTTGACTTAGCCATTCTCCGCTTAGCTATTTATGAACTGATTGTTGTTAAAAAGGAACCGCCTAAAGTAATCATTGATGAAGCGGTTGAGCTTGCCAAACGATATGGCAGTGAAAAAAGTTCTAGTTTCATTAATGGAGTGTTGGGAACGGTCCTCAAAAAAATAGAAAAAAAGGAAAAATGACTAAATTAGAAAAAAAAATCATCAACCTAATTTCTGAAAATCTAGGCGTTGCTAAAAAAGATATCACTCTGGATTCAAGTTTAAGAAAAGACTTGGGTGCTGAAACTCTTACCATCTCTGATTTATTAGCAAAAATTCAGGAAGAATTTAACCTCGATTTAGACGAGGCAGAAGCAGAAAAAATAAAAACGGTTGGGCAATTAATTAATCTTGTTACCGCCGAGGTTGAGTGAAATGGAAAATTTAGAAAAATTACAAAAACGATTGGGAATAAACTTTAATCAGCCCCAGTTGTTAGCCCAAGCCTTAGTTCATCGCTCTTACCTTAATGAGGCCACGGGCAAGGGGCTCGAATCGAATGAAAGGTTAGAGTTTCTTGGTGATGCCGTTCTTTCTTTTGTTGTTTCCCTCTGGCTTTACCAAAAATTTCCTGATTACAAAGAAGGGGAGTTAACTAACCTCCGCTCCAATCTTGTCCGAACAAGCACTTTAGCTAAAATCGCTAATCAATTAAAAATCGGTCAGAATCTCCTCATGAGCCGGGGTGAAAAAAGAGCAGGGGGAGAAAAAAACCTGTCGCTTCTAGCTAATGCTTTAGAAGCCGTCATCGGAGCAATCTTTTTGGACCAGGGAATGGCAAAGGCAGAAAACTTTATTAAAAATCAGCTGGAACCCTTTCTAAGTAAAATTCTTTCCAAAGGTGAGTTTAAGGACAGCAAGAGCCTTCTTCAGGAAAAAATTCAAGAAAAAATCAAGGAAACGCCCGTCTATAAAATTTTAAAAGAAAAGGGTCCGGATCACGCAAAAATTTTTACTGTTGGTGTTTATAGTCAAAAAAAATTACTCGCCCAAGCAACGGGCAAAAGTAAACAGGAAGCTGAGGAAAAGGCAGCCAGAGCTGCCCTTGAAAAAATAGCTCCTAATCGTTAAAATTTTGTCCACTATGGTTAAGATTAGATTGTCACGCACTGGTAAAAAAAACGCTCCTTCTTATCGAATCGTTGTCATGGATTCGCGCACTAAACGAGATGGAAGAGTAATCGAAAGGATTGGTTTCTACGACCCCAAAACTAAACCAGCGACAATAAAAATTGACCAAAAAAGACTCGATTACTGGCTCTCACAAGGTGCCCAATTAACCGAAGCAGTTAAAAAAATAACCAAAAGAAAATAGACAATGAAACAGTTGATAGAATACTTGGTGAAATCAATTGTTGAAAAACCTGAGAAAGCCAAAATCAAGGAAATTAAACAAGAAGGTTTTTCCGAATATCTAATCAAAGTTGACCCTGAAGATATAAAAATAGTGATTGGTAAAAACGGTCAAACAATTCGAGCTATCCGGACCTTGGCAAAAACAAAAGCAATAAAACAAGGAAAAAGGATTAACGTTAAATTAGAAGAAACTTAGAATTCAAACGGATTTTCCTTACCACTACCAACATAGGGCAGTCTCGTTCCCACAATAGCAGGTTGATAACGACTCAGTTTTTGATAAATCTCTTCCTCCTCGGAGCTAAGTGGAGTTATTTGTCTACTCACTTTACCAATATCTTGAGGCGCCGCAAGATGATAGGTGAATAAGTCAATAGAGCTCTCAATTGTGGTTCCTTCACGATCAATGCTCACATGGTCAATCCTCATAAGAGGGGTGGTAGATTCAATCGCCTCAAGAAAATCATATAAATCTCCAAGACTACCAGAAACACTTAGTTGAATATTAAGAGAGGGAAGCGTTTCTTTTTTTGTTTTTAGCTCAGCAGACTCGGTGGCTAATTCGCCAACATCAATCATGAGGCTGCTTATCTCTAAGCTATAATCATTAGCCAAACTCCTCATTGTAACTAAAATTAAAGGGGCATCTTTTTCTTTAGGCAAAACCCTAAGGATTTTATTAACTCTATCCTTCAATTCATCCTGGTCGTAACCCTCTAAAACGGTTACCTTTTGGGTCAATTGGGCCAATTCCTTCTTTTGTTTTGTCAGGTTTCCTCTTGTCTTCAATAAATCATCTAGCTTGGGCTTCAAAATGGCTATTGTTGAAATAACAATTAAAATAACAACCACAAGAGGAAAAAGATATATTTGAACTTTGCTTAATTCTGGTAATTTACCCGTTTCTATTTTCATTCTTCTTGAACTAAAATTTCTAAGGTAAAGTCATAAATTCCTTCAGTCTGTCGAGTTGCTGAAATAAGGGTACTCTTAGCAATTTCCTCTTCGTCCGTCTTTTGTTTTAAAGTATCAAGAAAGTCAGCCAAAACAACGGCATTCGCTGCTAATCCTGATAACTCCACCTTCCCGCCTGCATTCCATTCAGAATTTTCTATTGCCACTCCTTCAGGTACCAAATTGTCTAAATAATCCAACCAGTGCTTTACCTCAATACCATCAACTTCAACGACTTTAGTTAAAGAGGAAAGACGTTGTTTAAGCATTAATTGAAGTGATTCCACTTCCTGAAGCTCATTAAGTCTCACTTTTTCCAACTCAATTTTGTTTGCCACTAATCTAGATTCACGGAGAACCACTAATCCAAAGGCAAAAAGGGCAACGACCACTAAACAATAAAACACAATTAAAAAAATTGTTCCTATCTTGACATAAAAGGTTCTTTGTTTTTCAACGAAAGAAAGTTGATCTGGCTGGAGTAAATCGATACTTCTATCTGCCATTAACCTATGCTTTTCATTGCTAAACCAACTGCCACTGTAAAAAGGTGAGTTTGAGCCTGACTAAGTTGTTTTTTCAAGGCCTCTTCCATTGCCACCTGTTCAAATGGATCGCCAACTTGAATCTCTAAACTTAATTTTGAAGCCATCATGTTCACCACTTCTGGTAATCCGGCTGTCCCGCCGCTGAGAATGACTCTTTTTACCGTTTTTTTTGTTTCCGAACGATAATATTCAGCCGTTTTCTCAATTTCTTTAACAACCACATTAAGAATGGGTCCAATAGCTTCGCGGACTTTGCCTTCTAATTTTTGAGGATCAGCTCCGTAGGCTTTTTTATAAGCCTCGGCTTGGGTTGGGTCTAAGCCCAGACTTGAAGCAACAGCACGAGTCAAAGCTTCACCAGCAGTGGCAATTGAACGAGAAAAAACCACCAATCCGTTTTCCACTACGGCCATGTCGGTTGCTTTGGCTCCCAAATCAACCACCAAGGCAATGTCTCTTCCTGGGGCAACCAAACTTCTTGCCATAGCAATTATTTCCGTTTCTAAGCCAATACAATTTAAGCCAGCGGCCTTGAGAACTTTCAAAGCCTTATCAACCAATCTTTGAGGGGAAGCAACAATCAAAACCTGGATCTTTTGCTGAGTATCCATTTTAATTTGACCAACCACTTGATGGGCAATTGTTGCTTCCTCAAGGGGAATGGGTACATTTTGTTCTGCCTCCCATTTAATCGCTGACCTCAGCTCTTCCTCAGACAAAGGAGGTAAATTAACCGTCTGAGTATGAACTTGGTCTTGAGGTAGGGCGGTGGTAACGTTCTTGGTAGAAATTTTTGCTTCTTGGTGAAGTTTTTTAATCGCCCCTGATAAAGCGGTCAAGTCGGCATCAGATTCGGAGGCCAAACCCTTCCGAGTTGAAGGGCCAGACCCAAAAGCCACTAAGCGATACTGCTTACCGCTTTTAGCGAGTTGGACAACCTTGAGATTGTGCGAACCAATATCTAAACCAAAAAATTCCATGGGCAGGTTTTTTATTATAAACTACTTTCACTGTACAAAACATAATCAAACATGCCTGGCAAAACTGGATAAAGCTGACATTGTTCAACCTTACTCGCTATTCCCGTTGTTCCTGAACTTGCTGTTGACGAAAAACAATTGCCTTGGAGAGGCAAAGTGCGTACACCACCCGCAACCTCAATCCCCAGCGCGTGATTCGTTCCTTCGCTATAAATCAACTTTAATCTTAAAACATATATATTTGCAGGAAAGCTACCAATTAACCTCCGAAATTGGAAGGTTTTACCACCTATATCAAAAGGTCCAACAGTTAAATTAGTTTTGAAAAATCCATTGGAATCGGCTCTAAGTTCATAGGGATCGGAAGTTCTTTTTGTTGTTTCAAAACTATCTCCTGATTTGTAAAAGAAGGTTACTTCAAGGGCAGGGGTATCGGGCTGGTCTCTTAGTGTATTCTCATTACCCCAATAAATATAAATCTCATTCGGAGCGCATTGGGCAACATTAGGGTCAGGATTGCCAGCATCATCATGTCCCACAAACCAAACCGTTTGAATATTGCCAGCGGCAACACCCTCGCCAGGAAAAACAAAAATATTGCTATTACCTAACTCTTGTGTTTCAGTTTCGATTGTAAAATCGCCAATGGTTCCGGGCGCTCCTCCTGTAGCTAAAAGGCTTTCCAAACCCGCTTCAGCGGCAGAAAAGGCTCTGGCTGATTCTTCTTGCTCTTGGGAAATGCGAATATCAGTAATCGACCGGGAAACAACGGATAATCCGATTGTTAAAGCCACCGCCATAATTAAGAGAATAATCAATAAGGCTTGGCCTGAATTATTTTGTTTCATCATACCTATTTTAAAAACATTCTTGACCAACTGTCAAATCAATCTTCAGAAATATTCCTTAAAACAACCGTTGTTTTGAAATTAATAATCGCCCGTTCTTCAAAAGGGGATAATGCCCCAGTGCTTAAGGTAAAATCAATGGTGACTACATCAGGGTCAAAATAGCCACCTTCCACGCAATCAAATCTGCAACTTTCGACGGCTACTTGGTCGCTGGTTATTGGCACTTGGCTACCAGTTTCGGCTGAAGTTGAACTAATTGCACTCGAGTCACATTCAAATTCTGTTTCTCCTCCATCAGGATTTTTAATTTTCAATTTACTCATTCCCGATACACACACTCGTGGGGGAGAGTCCGTATTTCTTAAGATCCCTCTAGTATTTCTAACCATTTTTGTCATAATGCCTAAAGCATAATCACCTTCCTGCTTAACCAAGTTGGCTGCTCTTGTTTTTGTTGAACCCTTAAGAAGATTGAAGAAGCTTGTGGAACTGATGATGACAATAATGGCCAAAATGCCAACAACAACCAATATTTCAATTAGCGTAAATCCCCTTGATGGTTTCATTTTCAACTTCATTGCTTTTCTGACAAATATGTAGTGAGTATCGTTTGGTGTTTCCCTCTGGCATCATCCCAAGAAACGGTTACTTCAACTTCACACCTATTATTAGCTTCAACGCAAGGGTCTGTTGTTCCTGGAAGATTACAAACAGGAGCCTCCAAAACAAATGGGGGAGAGGGGTCTATTAACCCCAATGCCGTTTTATTAGTACAATCAGCAACAAAAGTTGCCCAGTTGTTTTGGTCCCGATATTTCCGAATTTTTTCAATTGTTTCTTGGGCATGCTTCGTGGCAAGAGATTGATTTTTGGCAAAGGTTGAGTTACGAACAGAGACGGTGGTAACGGCAATCAAAGCAAGAAGAACCAAAACAACAACCGACAAGGCGATTAAAACTTCAATTAATGATTGCCCCTTTGTTTTTCTTTTCATAACTTTATTATGGAACTAATTGTATTTTCCCGCTAGGGGTAATGATTAAACTTTTTGTGTTTCCTCCAAAACCAGTTAAAGTAATCGTCTCATCAGCTTTTAAATAGGTTCCGCCAGTAAGAGTTTTAAACAAGACTCCGGATCCTAACCCACCAGTCCTTATTACTCCTTCAGGAAACCAATGTTCTTCAATCAAAACCACATCGCCTCCATCATCACATTGAGAACTAATTCTATAGCCTTGATCACCATTGGCTTCAACTAAAACGCCATCAAACGCACCAGCGCATGTTTTTTTGCCTGCCAAAGCCATGTTTCGTGCCTGGGTAAGATTGGTCTTTAATTCCAAAACTGTTTGGACTAATACCTGCTGACGGTTGAATTTCATGTATTGGGCTACGCCAATGGAAAAAAGGATGGCCATAATAGAAGTAGTTATTAGCAGTTCAACGAGGGTAAAACCAGTTTTGGTCCAAAGGGGTTTTGAGCAGGCTTTTTCCATACATTTAAGGTTGAGTCAATCCGTAGTTACAACTACCTAATCCACAGCTTTCCGAGACAATACAATTATCAGGAGCGCCACCTTCTAAATAAGCACAAAGTACATAAGTGGTAGTGCTTGTTCGGTCATAATAATAATTACCTGTTGGAATTGGGTCAGTGGGAGTCGGATCCAAATAGGTACTGTTGCCAACGCAGGTAACACTCCCACTAATAGAATCTGGATATTGGTTATCATCTGAATAGCACATTTCCAAAGCACTTCTTATTGTTTCTAGGTCTGATTTTCTTTTTCCATCCCGCGCTGTTTTTCTTGCGTTTTGATAAGAAACCAAAGCCAAACCCGCCAAAACAGCAATGATGGTCATAACAATCAGTAATTCAATTAAGGTAAATCCTTTTTTTCTCATAATCCTCTATTTTCAAATAAAAACCTAAAGCAAGGAACAACTACCCCCGCTGTCGTCAGGTGGGGTAGAACTATCATATTTCCCCGACCTACCATCTGAACAAACCTCCCAATAACCACCAGTTTCCATTTCTACCCACAAAACGTACTGAACTCCAGTAGCGTCGCTTTGAAAATGATAATTAAAATCTCCTGTGCCAGTAGGGTCGTCTGGGCAACTACTGATAAAATCGGTAGCTAAATAATTAGTACAAAGGTCTGACTTCGGTCCAATCGCGTCATCATTTACATCAAGCGGATAAAGTCCATCATTGGCGGCGGCATAATTGGCTAATCCGTTTCTGTATTGGGCTAAATCACTTCTTCTTTCTGTGTCTCTTGTTTGTTTTTGGGCACCGGTGTAACTAACAAAAGTCATTGAAGCCAAAATGCCAATAATCGAAATAACAACCAGTAATTCAATTAAGGTAAAGCCTTTTCTTTTCACTTTCACCTCCTTTGCTGTGCTTCAATTTTCAATCAGCACAAACTACATAAAAATAATCTTTAGCGCCAAAACTGCACACACTCGCACAATTGGCTTTCGAGTCAGCGATATCACCGTCCGATTTATTCTCTAATTCTCCCCAAAGACAAAAATCTTGGTCAACTGCCCTTACTTGATACCGATATCTTTGGTCAGGAGCCAATGGGTCATCAGGAATGGTCTTCATATAAACCATATTGGCTGAACCAGCCGTCCAAGTTCCGCCCCAGCTACAAAGACCTTGCCCAGTAGCTCCACAGCCTAAGATATTGTCGCTGCCATCATCCGCCGGATAACCATCATAGTCGTTATAATACATTCTCAAGGACTTTTTAATTTGAACCAAATCAGATTTTCTTTGAACATCGCGAGCTCTTTCTCGAGCAGCATTAAAGTTAACCACAATTAGAGCCGTTAACATCCCGATAATCGAAATAACAACCAAAAGCTCAATCAGAGTAAATCCTTTTTTTAATCGCATACTCTTACATTAGCACTAGAAACTCCATAATTACAAGACTCATTCCCGCAAGTTTCGTCGGTGACGGCGCTACAACTCTCAATATCTTTGTCTTTTTGGTTTTCTAAATAAGCAAAAATCTTATAACTTGCTCCATCACTCCGATAAGTATATTGGTACCGAGGATGTGTGGGATCAGAGGGAATCTCTTTTATATACAAGGTGCCTGCCCCTCCACTGGGAAGAGTGTCTTGCCAGGGTGCTCCTGCGCTTGGAAGGTCAGCAGTCAAAGGATACAAGCCTTTATCATTGAAATAAGCTTCTAAGGCTCGTTGAAGCTGTCCAAGATCATTTTTCCTTTGAGCATCGCGTCCTTTAATCTGGGAACTGCGAAAACTTGCCAAGCCGACAGTGGCCAGAATTCCCAAAATTGCCATGACCACAATCAGCTCGATTAAAGTAAAACCTTTTTCTTTTATGACTGTTTCTGTTTTTTTCATTCTATCTTTTGGGTGCACCAATATTTCTGGTCATATTTAGCTGGATTACAAAACCCGTTTGGCTCTGTCTCGTCTCCTCCGCAATATGGGTCACAAAACCATTGGCGGCAATCCCATTTTGCTTTATCAAGTTTATTACAAATTCCACCTTGACAGCTATTAGGACACCAGCCACAGTTTTCCAGCTCAGTATTTGGGCTACAAACACCATAATTGTAAATGCATTGGCCTTCATCAGTTCCAGCACCAGGTCCACAACCCGAACCACAGCCAACCTCAGCTATGGCTGGATCCTTCTCATTATCTAATTTAGCATAAATTCGAAACACATCACAACCATCAGTTGACCATTCATAAGGTTCCTGGGTAACGGGATCAACCAGAAATTCAGAAAGATAATCGGGTACAAGTTGATTAATTCTCTCGGGATAGCAATCATGGTCATTGTAATAATCTTCAAATACTTTTTCCAGTCTGTTAAGATCTGCCTTTCGTCTAGAATCTCTTCCTTTAAGAAGTTGAAGTCGATAAGACCAAATAGCGACAAGAATCAAGATGGCAATGATAACAACAACAACCATCACCTCAGTTAAAGATAAACCCTCTTTTCTCTTTAGAGAAGAAGTTTTTCGAGGAAAAATTGCCATATTTTTTGTCCCCAAAATAAACTAATCCAAGTAGCGCTAGTTAAAAAAGGCCCAAAGGGAATGTGCTCCCCAAAGCGCTTTTTGCCAATTAAAATCAGTATGACACCGACTAGTGCCCCTGTCAAGAAAGCCAGCATCAAGGCAACCACTATTCCAGGAAAGCCCAATACCAAACCCATTAGCCCTGCCAACTTAACATCACCCATTCCCATACCCCGGCCTCGAGTAACCAAGTGTAAAACTAAAAAAAATAAGCTAGCCCCTAAGGCAACAAAAATAGCCTGGGGCATATAAAGGAAAGCATATATCAAGGAAATTAAAATCGTGGGAAAAACAATCTCGTCAGGAAGGGTTTGGTAACGAAAATCAGAAACAAAAAGAGCGATGAGAGCATAGGTGATAAGCAAATAATAAAAAGATAGAAGATAGCTTGACAAGAAAAATAAAGTGAAAATGGTTGTTAAACCAGCAGCTAATTCAACTAAAGGATATTGCCAACTAATAGGGGAATGGCAAGAGCGACAGCGACCACGAAGAAGAATAAATGAAAGTAAAGGAATATTATCTTGCCAAAGAATTTTCTTTTTACATTGGGGGCAAAAAGAACGCCCTTGAAAGGGCGAGAGATTATGGTTGAGCCGATAGACAACAACATTAAGAAAACTACCAACGCATAGCCCAAAAAGAAAAAAAATCATTCCCACAAAAATACCTGCCATAAGTCCACTATAACACATGCCTGTCCTTGTTTTAAATCAGCCCAATTCTCAAGCCAGCTTATGGCAGGCAAATACAGTTCTCGTGAGTTCCTGATGCTCCTAGCAAGGCAGCACAATTACCCCGAGCATCTGCGGGATAGCCAACTGGTACGCCAGCAGCAATTCTCCTGTCTGCTTCTTGGGCAAAAGACATTGACTGAGGACTGAAACAAACGTAAACGCTGTCACCTGATGCTCCTCCAAACTCCATATAAAGAGCATTGTAACGGGTGTCTGATATGCGGTTAACAAAAGACTGTTTAATTTCGTCTGTTCCAGGACAAGCAGTATCAGTTTCATCATAACGCAAGTTACTTAACACCGGACAGGAACATGGGGCAGGGGAAACAGGCCCTGTACCCGTAACCTGGACCCAAGCCAATACCTGACTATCATCCGCAACACATTGCCAAGGCCAAATCATTTGCGAGGCATTATACCTATCAACCGCTGACAAAAGTTGCTCAGCATCAGAGCGGTTACCCGTGTCTCGACCTCGATTAATCTGCTCAATCGGGTTAATCGCCGCTAAAACAGCGATTGCCAAAACACCAAGAACGGCAATAACAATCAACAACTCAATCATGGTAAAACCCTTAATCCTTTTCATATTTTTCTTATCACCCCCTTTCTAAAATTGTGATGCTAAGTTGTAAATCGGCATAATCACAGCAATAATTAAAAAAGCAACACCGACTCCTAATACAATCATGATAAGAGGCTCCAAAGCGGTTGTCAATCCTTTGATGGCCATTTCTGCTTCTTGCTCAAAATAGACTGATACTTTGTTCAAAACTTCATCAATTTTACCTGTCTCTTCACCAACAGCAACCATTTGGGGAAGAATCGGGGGAAAAATCTCTTCCTGGGCCAAAGCCGTTCCTAAGGGAATTCCTTTTTCTACTTTTTTTGTTACTTCTTCTAAAGCATTGCGATAAAGAGGACTGCCAAAAGAATAAATCGTAATTTTCAAAGCATCAACAATAAGGACCCCAGCACCAACCAACAAACTCAAAGTTCGAGTGAATTCCGTTAACATGGTCTGCGTCTTTAATTTACCAATGATTGGCAAACGAAAAGTCAAATTATCAATTTGGGCTCTAAATTGGGGATTAGTGCTAAAAAGTCTCAAAGCAAAGCCTAAACCGACTAAAAGAACCAAGCTAAAATACCAATAGCTAACCACAAAACCAGAAACAGACATCATAACCTTAGTAATCACCGGCAGTTCTGCCTGAAACTCTTCATAAATTGTCATCATTCTGGGAATAACAAAAATAACCATAATTGCTCCCACACCACACATACCGGCAACGACAATGGCAGGGTAAATCATCGCCGACTTAATTTTTCGCTGAAACTCTCTTTTTCTTTCCAAGTTATCCGCTAATCGGGCAAGGACTTTATCTAAGGAACCAGCTGCCTCTCCGGATTTAACCAAAGCCACATAAACTTGGTCAAAAATGTGGGGATGTTTTTCCATTGCCTTAGCCAAAGTTCCTCCGCTTTCCACTTCTCGCCTAATTTGGGCGATTACTTTTGCCATCCTCGGTCTTGATTGAACCTCAAGAATATCCAAAGCATTGGTTAGCTGGAGACCGGCGGTTACCATCGTCGATAATTGTCTGGTGAAATTAACTAAATCACTTGTGGTTACTCGACCAATAATCGGTCCTGTTTGGGCAAGTAAACTTTTGCGAAAGGGAGCAATTGAAATAACCAAAAAGCCCTTTTCCTGAAGTATCTTGGCCGCCTGCTTCTCATCTCTTGCCTCAACAACTCCTTTAACTGTTTTGCCTGCTTTATCTTTAGCTTTATAATTGAACTTTTTCATCAGCGTTTCCGGGTTAACTTCATTAGCTCTTCAGGCCGAAAAGCATACATTTGGGCAACATCAAGGCTTATCTTACCCTCTTTCACTAATCTGGCGAGATCCATTTCCAACATTTTCATCCCTACCTCAGCTGAAGTCTGAATAATGTTATCAATCATATGGGTTTTTCCCTCTCTGATAACCGTTCTTACAGCCGGAGTGGCGATTAAAATCTCGGTTGCCGGAATCCTCCCACCTTCCAAACAAGGGAGGAGTCGCTGAGAAACAATTGCCTCAATCGTAGATGAAAGTTGCATTCTTATCTGTTCTTGTTGATGTTCAGGGAAAACATCAATGATTCGGTCAATTGATTGGGCAGCCGAGTTAGTGTGAAGAGTAGAAAAAACAAGGTGGCCTGTTTCGGCAATTGTCAATGACATCGCCATTGTTTCCAAATCTCTCATCTCACCAATCATCACCACGTTCGGGTCTTCTCGCAAACACGAGCGAAGAGCAATTGGCCAAGAATGAGTGTCACTCTTCAATTCTCGTTGGGAAATCATTGATTTTTGATGTCTAAAAACATACTCAACTGGATCTTCAATCGTAACAATATGCTCCGCCCGAGTTTGATTTATCTCCTCAATAATAGAAGCTAAAGTCGTTGATTTACCATGACCAGTAGGTCCCACCACTAAAATAAAGCCTTGTTTCAATTTAGTAAAAGCGTGACAAATTTCAGGGAGATTAAGTTCTTCAATTGCCGGGATTTTCATTGGAATAGAACGAAGGGCTGCTGCCAACATTCCTTTTTGATAATAAGCATTAACTCGGAAACGGGCGTATTCACCAAAAGCAAAAGAAAAGTCCAGTTCTTTATTAACAAGGAGAATTTCTTTTTGTTCTTCAGTAACCAACTCAAAAACTAGTTTTTCTGTTTCTTCCTTGGATAATCGCTCAAGTCCTGAAACCGGAGTTAAAGCGCCGTGAATCCTCAGCATTGGCGGCACATTGGTAATTAAGTGCAAATCAGACGCACCTTTATTAACCGTGATTTCTAATAAACTTTTAATTTCCATTTTTATTCCTCCGCTACTCTAAGCACCTCTTCCATAGTAGTAACTCTCTCCAAAACTTTCAAGTAGCCATCCTGCTTCATGGTTATCATTCCTTCCTCAATTGCTTGGTTTTCAATGTCAGCCGCAGAAGCTCGCTCCATTGTCAACCGACCAATCCTTTCAGTAATCGGCATGACCTCAAAAATACCTACTCTTCCCAAATATCCAGTGTTGTTACATTTGGCACATTTTTTACCCCGAGAGAGTTTTGGTTTTTCTCCATCTTTATAAAGATTACCCAAAATTTTCTTAAGATCAGAAGTTACCTCGGGTGGAGCAAAAAATTCTTCTTTACAATCAAGGCAAATTCTTCTTACGACTCGCTGGGCAACGATACAAGTCATTGAGGAGGCGAGTAAAAACGGTTCGGCTCCAAGATCAATTAAACGAGGAATGGCGCCAGCAGCATCATTCGTGTGGAGAGTTGAAAAAACCAAATGCCCGGTAAGCGCTGCTTGAACAGCAAGACTGGTAGTCTCCTTATCACGAATCTCGCCGACCATGATGATGTCAGGGTCTTGACGAACAAAGCCCCTTAATCCCGTGGCAAAAGTCAAACCAGCCGCAGGATTAACTTGGACTTGATTAACCCCTGGGATTTCGTACTCAACCGGGTCTTCCAAAGTAATAATATTCACCTTAGGAGTATTAATTTTAGAAAGACCCGAGTAAAGTGTTGTTGTTTTTCCTGAACCAGTTGGTCCACAAACAATAATGATACCGTGAGGTCGGAGAATCGAATCATGAAAGTTTTTCAAAGCCACACCTCTTAAGCCCAATTCGGGTAAATCAAGAATTCCACCGCCTTTTTTTAACAACCTCATGACAATTTTCTCGCCGTGGACAGTGGGTAAACAGGAAACTCGGAGATCGACTTCCTGCCCATCAGCCCTAAAAGAGAAGCGTCCATCTTGAGGAAGACGCTTCTCATCAATCTTCATGCCAGAGAGAATTTTCACCCGGGAGATAAGACCTTCATGAACCTTTTTGGGTAAAACCAGTTTTTCGTGCATGATACCATCAATTCGGTACCTGACTCTTGTTTTTTCTTCTTCTGATTCAATATGAATATCTGAAGCCCTCCCTTTAACCGCAAATTCCAGGAGAGTGGAAACGATTTTAGCAATTGGCGCTTCTCGAATAATTTCACCTAGTTTAGTAATGTCAACCGCAGCGCTTTTGGCTGGCACCGCTGTTTCTTTAAGAGCGGCTTTAACCTCAGTTGACAAACTCTCCTCGTAGTTAATGGCAATCGCTTCTTTAATTTGATTTGGTGTGGATATGAAAGGTTTGATTTTTGCTCCTGATTTCTTCTCAATAAATTCAATTGCCTGAAGGTCTTTGGGGTCCGCCATGGCTATCGAAAGCTGGTTACTTTTGGCGTTGTAAGCAAAAGGAAGAACAATATAGCGTTCAGCTACGGCTCGAGGTAGTTTACCCAAAGCTTCAGGAGAAGCAGCGGTTTCACCAAGCTCAATAAAAGGAATATTATAAACTTGAGCTTCAGCCTTGGCCAATTGCTCAACTGAAGCATAATTGTGTTCCAAAATAATTTCTTTTACCTCTCTGCCCGTGTTCGCTTGTTCAACCTTTACCTTTTCTGTTTGTTCAGGGGTAAGAATTTTCTGGCTAGCAAGGATACCTAAAATGGAAGGCGTATCAGCTTTACTCTTAACGATTTGAGGAGCTGGTTTTAGGGCAGGTTCAGCCATCCCTTTTATCTTATATGGTTATTTGCTAAAATGTCAAACCAACAACCATGTTTTCATCCCAACTTGTTATTGGTGGTTTATTTCAAGAAAGACTGAAAATTGCTTTAAAACTCATTCAGCCTTTTTTTGATCAGTCAATCAATCCAGATAAACCTCCTGTGGATGTTTTAGTTATCGAATCAGATAATTCAATTGGTATCAATCAGGTTAGAGGTTTAAAAAAGTTCCTTAGTCGTCGACCTTATCAAGCGAAAATAAAGGTTGGTTTAATTATGGAGGCAGAAAAACTAACATTACCGGCCCAAAATTCACTTTTAAAAACCCTTGAAGAACCACCAAGGTCTTCTTTAATTATTCTTTTAGCCAGCCACTCGGCCAGCCTCTTACCAACAATTGTTTCAAGAACGAAAATCACTCTTCTCCCTGCCAAAAGCCAAATTATTCTTTCACCAGAAGAAACCGAGGAGCTCTCTAAAACCTTAATCCACTTGCTAATGCAGGGAGTAGGGGAAAGGCTGAAATTAAGCCTAGTTTTAGCCAAAAACAAAAATCAAGCACTAACGTTAACAGAGAATTTACTTTTCCTTTGGCGCCGATTTTTGCTTACCAAAACCGGCGTTGACAAAAAGAAGCCCAGTTTTTTAAAAAAACTAAGTCTTCAGCAAATCGAAAAAGCCCTTAAAAACACAGAACAGGTCAGAAAGATGTTGGTTGCCAACGTTAATTTTCACTTGGCAATTGAGAATCTCTTTCTTTCTTACCCTCATCTAAGTTGAGCTTGCATTAGCCTCCCAAAATTGGTAAAATAATGCTAGATTATTAACTGGTAGGGTAATTAACTTCTTATTTCCTCCCTGCCAATTTTATGTCTTTTTAAAATGGCTAAAAAGAAAACTAAAAACAAAAAGGACATTCTTTCTACTTATACCGCCGCTCAAATTAAGGTCCTCGAGGGTTTAGAACCCGTCAGAAAACGTCCGGGGATGTATATTGGCTCCACTGATAAAAAAGGTTTTCATCATTTAATCACTGAAGTAATTGACAATTCGATTGATGAGTCGCTCGCTGGTTTTGCCAAGAACATCTGGATCACCTTAAAAAAAGACGGCAGCGCTGAAATTCGAGATGATGGTCGGGGTATTCCGGTTGACAAACACCGGTCTGGCCTTTCTGGGCTTGAGGTAGCGATGACTAAGCTCCACGCTGGCGCCAAGTTTGATGACAGCGTTTATAAAGCCTCAGGAGGTCTTCATGGAGTCGGTGTTTCGGTCGTTAATGCTTTATCTCAATGGCTTCGCGTTGAAGTCCATCGCCAAGGTAAAGCATATGTTCAGGAATACAAACGGGGCAAACCGGTGACAAGAGTCAATATTGTTGGCAAATCCTCAGATACAGGCACAATTACCACCTTTATCCCTGATAAAAAAGTTTTTAAAGGAATCGGTTTTGACTATCAATTAATTGAACAAACAATAAGGGAAAGAGCCTATCTTATTCCTGGACTTAAATTTTATCTTCAAGACGAAAGAGAAAATATTAAGAAAAATTTCTATTTTGAAGGCGGAATTCGTTCTTTAGTCAACCATCTCAACCGAAATAAGAAACCAGTTCACAATATCATTTACATCCACGGTCAAGATAATGGCATGGACGTTGAAGTTGCTCTTCAGTACAACAATGGTTATTCAGACAATATCCAATCATTTGTTAATGTCATTAATACCCGAGACGGTGGGACTCATTTAACCGGATTTAAAATGGCCCTTACAAGAGCAATCAACGACTACGGCAAAAAAATCGGCGCCTTCAAAGGCGGCAATGGTTTTGTGGGCAATGATACGATTGAAGGTTTGACTGCTGTTGTAGCAACAAAAATTCCCATTAACAAAATCCAATTTGAATCACAAACCAAAGCCAGACTCAATAACCCTGAAGCTCAGGGTTTAGTAGCCACCATTGTTAAAAACGGATTAGACACTTACTTTGAAGAGCACCCCGCTGATGGGCGAAAACTAATTGAAAAAATTGCCTTGGCAGCTCGAGCTCGTTTAGCTGCCAGAGCCGCCAAAGAAGCGGTTATAAGAAAAGGGGAATTAACTGGATTAGGCTTACCTGGCAAGTTAGCTGATTGTCAAGAAAAAGACCCAACTAATTCTGAACTATATATTGTTGAGGGTTCTTCAGCTGGTGGTTCTGCTAAGCAAGGGAGAGACCGTCGATTTCAAGCCATCCTTCCTTTGGGAGGAAAAATTCTTAACACTGAACGCGCTCACTTAGATAAAATTATCAAATTTGAAGAACTTAAAGACTTAATTGTTGCTTTGGGAATGGGAATTGGTGAAACCATCAGTCCCAAAAAACTGCGCTATCACCGAATTATTATTATGTGCGATGCTGATGTTGACGGCCAACACATTGTTACTCTTCTTTTGACTTTCTTTTATCGCCACCTTAAAGAGGTGATTGAAAAGGGATTCCTCTATATTGCCATGCCGCCTTTATATCGAATTCAGATTGGCAAAGAAAGTTTTTATGCTTATAATGAAGAAGGGAAGGATGAAATTGTTGCTAGGCATGGGAAGGGCAAAAAGAATATTGTCATTCAAAGATATAAAGGTTTGGGCGAAATGAATCCCAAGCAACTTTGGGAAACAACCATGAACCCAACCCGGAGAGTTCTTAAAAAAGTAACCGTCGAAGATGCCCAAAAAGCCGACCAAGTATTTACGACTTTAATGGGCTCAGAGGTGCCGCCTAGGAAAAGGTTTATTCAAACAAGGGCGAAAACGGCTAACTTAGACATCTAGTTTAAACAAATAAAGTATTTAGTTCATTTAATTAAAGTGGAGGAAAAATGAATAAAAACAACCAAAATTTATTTCATATAGTTTCTGTTGGAGAAAAAAAACCTAAGGAAATCAATTGCCTTGTTGAAATCCCTAAAGGAAGTTCCAACAAGTATGAATATGACCATCATTCCGGTTATTTTCGTCTCGACAGAGTCCTTTATGAAGCCGTTTTCTTTCCTTTTGAGTACGGCATCATTCCTCAAACCTGGAATGACAAGGACAAAGATCCTTTAGATATCGTTGTTTTGTCCAGTTTTTCCACTTTTCCGGGGTGCGTAATAAAATGCCGCCCTATTGGCGTTATTCGAATCGATGATACCGGCGAACAAGATGACAAAATTATTGCTGTTCCGGTTGACGACCCCCGTTTTTCTCAAGTAAAGGAGTTAAAAGACTTGCCTCCTCACTCCAAAAAAGAAATTGAGAATTTTTGGGAAAATTACTCCGAACTTCAGCCGGATAAAAAAATCAAGATTGAAGGTTGGAGTGAGAAAAAAACTGCTCAAACGCTGATTAAAAATGCAGCGGCAAACTATCAGAAAAAGTTCCCTAAGTAGTTTTAGATAAATATATGGCTAATAGAATCGGCAAAGTCAAACCAGTTGAGATAACTGACGAAATGCAGAAGTCCTATTTGGATTATGCCATGAGCGTCATTGTTGCCCGGGCTCTTCCTGATGTTCGTGATGGTCTCAAGCCGGTTCATCGTCGAATTCTTTTTGCCATGCAAGGCATGGGTCTAAGCCATTCCGCCAAACACACCAAATCAGCAAAAGTTGTTGGTGAAACCATGGGTAAATATCACCCTCACGGCGATATGGCCATTTACGATGCTTTAGTTCGCTTGGCTCAAAATTTCTCGATGCGTTATCCCTTAATTGATGGCCAAGGAAATTTTGGTTCGGTTGATGGTGACCTGCCTGCGGCGATGCGTTATACCGAAGTGAAAATGGAAAAAATCACCACAGAGATGCTTACTGATATTGATAAGGATACGGTTGATTATGCTGATAATTTTGATGCTTCCTTAAAAGAACCCGTTTTCCTCCCGGCGAAAATTCCCAATCTTCTTTTAATGGGCGCCGATGGTATTGCTGTGGCAATGGCAACCAAAATCCCGCCCCATAACCTTAAAGAGGTGATTAACGGACTCATTTTGTTAATTGATAAGGGTGGTGTTGTTTTAGCCAAAGAAAAATTGCCAGCCAAAGGTGAGTCAGAAAAAAAAGAGTTTGACATTAAAAAAATCCAACTTAATGAGGTAGAAATTAAAAAACCCAGCCAAATCCCAGCTCTTAAAGCCAGTTTTGAATCAGAGGCAACGGTTGAAGATTTAATGAGACATATTAAGGGCCCGGATTTTCCCACCGGTGCATTTATTTATGATAAAGACCAAATTCTCCAAGCCTATTCAACCGGAAAAGGAAAAATCCTAATGCGAGCTGATGCTGAGATTGAAGAGACAAAGGGTAAAAGATTCCGAATCGCCATCACTCAAATTCCGTATCAAGTTAATAAGGCCCAATTGGTTGCTAAAATTGCCCAATTAATTAAAGAAAAAAAGATTACTGGCGTTGGCAATTTAAGAGATGAATCTGATAGGCAAGGAATGAGGATTGTCCTTGAGTTAAAAAAGACAGCCAAACCCAATGTCATCCTTAATACTCTTTATAAACACACTGCTATGCAGACCACATATCCGGTTAATATGGTTGCTTTGGTTGATGGAGTTCCCCAAACCCTTACTCTTAAACAAATCCTGACTGAATTTGTAAAACATCGCCAATCAGTTGTCACTCGAAGAAGCATATTTGAATTGGAAGCAGCCAAAAAGAGGGCTCACATTCTCGAAGGATTAAAAATTGCCCTTGATAATCTTGACGCGGTGATTGCCACGATTAAGAAATCCCGTACCGTAGATAGCGCCCGAACCAACTTAATGAAAAAATTCAAATTAACCGAGATTCAAGCAAACGCAATCTTAGAAATGCAACTTCGGCGTTTGGCTGCTTTAGAAAGAAAGAAAATTGAAAACGAATACAAAGAAATTGGCAAATTAATCGAATATCTGGCTGATATTCTTATTCATCCAGAAAAAATTCTTCGGATTATTAAAAAGGAATTAAAGGAAATCCAAAAGAAATATGGTGATCCAAGAAAAACAAAAATCTATCGTCAACAAGTTGATAGTTTTGCTGACGAAGACTTGATTCCCAAGGAAAAATGTTTGATTACCGTAACAAAAACTGGTTACATTAAGCGATTACCAGTGGGCACTTACCGTTCCCAACGGCGGGGTGGAAAAGGAGTCACGGGAATGACCACTAAAGAAGCTGATGAAATCGCCCAATTCATGACAGGGGAAACTCATGACCAGGTTCTCTTTTTTACCAATAAGGGGCGGGTTTTTTCTACCCGAGCCTGGGAAATCTCAGAAGGAACAAGAACAGCAAAAGGCCAGGCGGTTATCAATCTCATAAACATTGACCAGGGAGAAGAAGTTCAATCAGTTCTTAATCTTCCCACCACCGCAAAAAGTAAATATAAATATCTCCTGATGGCAACTAGAAAAGGCGTTGTCAAAAAAACATCCTTAAGAAATTTCAAGAAAATTCGCACCTCAGGACTGATTGCCATCAAACTTAATCGGGGCGATGAACTTTGTTGGGTCAAACCCACCACTGGAAAAGATCAGGTTTTATTGGTTACTCACAACGGTAAATCAATTCGCTTTAACGAAACCGACACCCGGCCCATGGGAAGAGACACGATTGGCGTCAGAGGTATTTTATTAAAAGATAAAGACCACGTTGTTAGCATGGCAGTTTTTCCAGCAAGGGCTAAAAGACCCAAAGACCGCCGCCGTAAATATTTCCGCGATGTTTTAGTGGTCATGGAAAACGGGCTAGGGAAGAGAACTAACATTCGCTCTCACCCCATCCAAAAAAGAGGAGGTATTGGGGTTAAAGCCGCCAACGTAACAACAAAAACTGGCAAAATTGTTGCCTGCAGATTAGTTACTCAAAGAGACAAAAAGGTGATTCTAACAAGCAGAAAAGCTCAAGTGATTAAGCTGCCTTTGAAAAACATTCCTCGATTAGGGCGGGATACTCAAGGAGTCATTTTAATGAGATTCTCTAAACCCGGTGATTCTGTGGCGGCGGTCACTTGTTTGTAAAAAATGATTCGCCCGGAAAGATATTACTACGATTGCTTCAAATCACAAGAAAAAATAAATTCCCTATTGTCAGATCAACAAGAAGAAGTATTGAAACTGGTTGCTTCCGGGCTTACAAATGATGAAATTGGAACTGAATTAGGAATTGCGACTTCTACGGTCACATGCCATTTATCAAAACCATGCAGACCAAGAGGGATCTATCAGCGCCTTGGTGTCTTTTCAAGAACGGAAGCGGTGAAAAGAGCAATCACTTTAGGAATTTTAGACGCCAATGAATTTGTCACTGATGAAGAAATAGAAAGATGCAGAAGTTTCGAAAACCCAAGACATGTTGATGTTCTCAAAGCTCTTTCTAGTCCGTTGCTTTCCTTTCATCTCTTAACGGAAGTTGCAATTGCCAAAAAAACAGGCATTTCTCATTACATGGTTAAGCGTTATCTTCATCAAATTTACGAAAAATTAGGAATTGATGGTAAACATGGACAAATAAAAAGTACCCGTGCCGTAGTCATTTTCATTGCCGCCCGACAAAAGACTATCTTCCCTTCCCATGAAAGGCTTCGTGAACCGAACGGAGTTGGCGATTAGTTACATGAGTATAAATTTGGGTAGTTTGGATGTTTTTGTGCCCTAACATCTCCTGGACCGCTCTTAAATCAGCACCAGCAATTAATAAATCGGTGGCAAAAGAATGGCGAATCACATGAGGCGTTACTTTAACGGGTAATTTTGCTTTTTTTGAATATTTATCAACGAGTCTTTGGACCGAACGGGCTGTCAGCCTCATTTTTTCACCACTTTTTCCTTTTTCTTTGGTTTTTCTGTAATTAATAAACAAGGGTTTCCAGTTATCTTTGCGATTATTAAGATATTTTTTCAGCCATTTAACTGCTCTTGCTGACAAAAAAACGACTCGCGCGCGTCCACCTTTGCCAACAACCCCAAATTCCCGTCGTTTTAAATCAATTTGATCACGATTTAATTTAACCAACTCGCTGACTCGCAATCCAGTGGAAAAAAGAACTTCTAAAATGGCTTTGTCGCGCAATCCCGTTTTTTTAGAGGGCAAGGGTTGGGCCAAAAACCGTTCAACTTGGTCAGCTGAAAGAAACTTTAGTGATTTTGATTCACTTTTGGGAAGATCAACTTTTTCCGGTGCCAAAACTTCATGATCATTCTTAACTAACCATCTAAGAAAGGCTCGCAAAGCTATCACATGATAAGCTTGAGTGCTACGCGAAAGAGACTGACCATTTGGGGCGCTAAATCGAGCTAAATATACCCTATATTTTTTAATTTTTTCCAAGTCAATCGAACTTGGTTTAGCCTTGAAATTATTTCTTTTTAACCAATTAGAAAAACGTCCTAGATAATGGCGGTAATTGCGGATGGTTAGGGGAGAGGATTGGCGTTCAATTTCCAAATGCTCTAAAAATTCTTCAATCAAACGGTCCAGTTCTGTTCGGGAAGTGGTTTCTTGATTTAAATCAGCCATTAATCACAGTTTATACTAAGAAAAGTGAGGTGTCAACATTGTGCGACATTAGTCTTTAACATTGTGCGACGTTAACCAGCTTAAATCTTCATTCCGAGACAAACAGAGAACAATTTTATAAAAAACCCACCAGTTTCTAACCAAATTTTCTTTAGGAACACGCAAATTATAATTAGTGACAAGAATGAAAATTCTATCTTCAACACCTACTGCCAGCGGATGTTCAAGCAATTCACCCATATTATCAAAATGGGCATGAAGTCCAGGAAATTTCTGATACTTTCCATCAGGAAAATCACCGTGAATGGCTCTTAATTTAAATTCTTCGCCCGACATGGTCTCTAAATAATATTGGTCACGAATCAAAATATTACCGCCATCAGTCCAGTCACCTTTAATCCAATTAATTCCAGCGGCTCTTAATTGCTCTTCGGTTGTTTTTTCAAGTCCTGGAGGTCTTGAAGTTATTGCCAGCGGTTGATGTCCAAGACGATGAATCCCATTTACAACGCCAACTGCTCCGGGAATGACTGGAGACCTTTCATAAACTCGATGTTTGTTGGGAGGAAAATAAAGTTCTTTGCGAAAAGAAAGAATTTCTTCTTCTGAAAGACCAATTTTTTTAAGAAATGTTTGAACATACCAATGATCATCAATATCCCTTTCACTAAAATTAGTGCCATATCTCTCATTAATGATTTTTAGTGATGGTTCGGCCAGATTAAAAAACAAACCATCCAAATCATAACCAATTAATAAACCTCCACTGGATCTTTCTTTACTTTCCGGAAGAATTTCTTGATAAGACATAAAAAACGGACAGGAGAAAGCCTATTTAAACAGAAAAAATATGCCTTGTCAAACTCAACAAAGCTCTTAGCGCCTTTCTAAAGCCCCTTTTTAAAAGAGGATAATTCATCAATCATTAAAATCAATTAGTTGATGAAATTTACTAATTTTTTCAAAAAAATTTTTATAAAAATTTAGATAAAAAAACCTATAGCAGAGGAGCTATTTCGGGGTGACGCCAATTTTTAAAAACAAAGGCATCTGTTGTTCCATAGGGCCAAAAATGGACAGTACAAGGAGTTCCCAATCTAACAACAAACTTAAGAAGTAAAATCATTTTTGTTGGCCTAATTGATCCGATCTCAAAAATTCCTAAATCATCAGCATAAACTAAAACATCGGCAACACCAACTGAGATATCGACTTCTGTTTCAACTTTTAAATCCATTGATTTTGCCCATGACTTAACAATTTTTACCCCAGTTTTGTGTTTTTTGAATTTTGGATGTTTTTCTTTAGTAAGAATTAACGCTTTTTTATCTAGAAGTTCAAACATTTCTTTAGCGCAAAAAGATGCGTGAACCCCTTCAAGCGCTGGGCGCTCAGAAAACAAATAAGTGCCTCTTGAACAAGGAAAAACTACTTCATTTAATAGTTTCAAAATTTTAACTTGTTTATTTTCACTCATTGCTTTTTAAAGGATGAAATTTCTTATGTGTTTCTTCGGCATAGCGGTCCGAAGCATGAACATAGCGGGTAGTTGTATCTAAAGACTCATGGCCCAAAAGAATTTGAATCGCCGCCGGATTGGCTCCTTTCTCAGCCAAGTAAGTGGCAAAACCATGGCGCAATGAGTGAGCAGAGGTGGGAACATTAATTTTTAATTTCTCTCGATATGCCTTTATTTTAAACTGAATATAATTAGGAGAAATTCGGCGTTTTGGTGAGTTTACATTGGCACCGCTATAAGGAATGAATAAAGCAACCAAGCCATCATCTCTAGTAAGCAAATATCTTTCCAAGTGATTCTTGGCCCTTGGAGTCAAATAAACAAATCTTTCTTTTTTACCTTTTCCCATCACAAAAATCCTTCCAGTTTTATCGATTTGATTGCGATTAAGATTAACTAATTCACTAATTCTCATCCCCGTAGAAAACAAAACCTCCAAAATGGCTCTGTTTCTTAAAGACACCTTTTTATTTTTTTCCAAAACACTAGGAGCTTCAATTAGGCGAATTAAATCTTCCAATTCCGCTACTTGAGGGTGCTTTCTTTCGGTTTTAAGCAGCTTAACTGCCTCTGGGGCAATTGGCGCTTTATAATCCATATCAATTAGATAACGCAAAAAAGATCTTAAAGCAGAAAGGCTGCGATTAATACTCCGCGAGGCTAATTTTGCCTCCGATTTTTTTCCTGATACCAAACGGCGATCACGAGAAATTAAATAAGCTTTGTAATTCTCAATTGTTTTTTTAGTGACATTTTTAAAAGAAGTGGGGGAGTGTTCAGACAAAAAGTCATTAAATAGGCTCAAGTCTCGCTCATAGTTGTAAATTGTTTCATCAGAATAATTATTGGTCTTTAAATAAAGGAGGAAATCATCGAAATTGGGTAAGGTGATTTTTTTTGACATATATTTAAATAGGGAAGTAATTAATTTTTTAAATCTTTCTTCCCCCTCCACTCATGTTCTGACTGAACTGAGTGTAAGGGATATTATACTCAGTTGTCTCTAGTTTAAAAGACTTTTAATTATCTTGTCAAGGGTCAATTATGATTGACTGTTCTCTGGGGAACAAAAGCGGAAACAATATTCTCTATACATTTATCCCAATTAATAATAAAACTCCTTTTAAAAAGGCTCTAAAAGCTCCTTTCTAGTTATCCACAATCCCCAGCCTGTAACTATATCAAACTATATCACCCAAAACGCCATTTTTCACCGAAATATAGCCCTTTTTTGCTATTTTCAAGGCTAGGAAACCATCTTTTGGAGAGACGTCTCAAGAAGGAGAACACCCTTCTTTCTATGCCTAAACAAACGATAGCCCCCAGAGAAGGGGTCGTGCCTAATTCTTCGCTGTTGGCAGTCAAAGATTTTTTCTGCCGTTTTGTGAAAATTTTAGGTCAATATTCGTGAAAACCCACTTGTTTATTATAGGATATTTACTCATTTACTTGATTTTCCAACCCCTACTCCCCTCTTCCAACTGTCTGTCAAAAAATTTTTATTGCTTTATCTTCTAAAAAAGTTATAATAAAACAAAATGGCAGGTAAAAAAACTTCTATTATTGGTAGAGAGATTACTTTCTTAAGTGACAACTTAAAAAAACAGATTGATAAATCCAACCATCATGACACAAGAGCAAATTATGTTTTAGGAATTGCCATTGCCATTTTCCTTTTTAGTTTGACCCAAATTTCTGGAAATAAGCCTGGGAAAATAGGATTTTCAATTATCGCTCTTTCTTCTCTAATCGTTTGTGTTTTAAACCTCTTCACGATTAAACCTCCCCGCTTGAAAAAGAAAAGAAAGGAAAAAGAAAGCCTTCTCTATCACGACGAAATTGCCAGTTATTCTCCAGAAGAATATTTAAAACAATTAAAAAAGACTCTTGAAAGTCGCGACCTTATTATTGAGCAATATGCCAAAGAGATCCACAATCTAGTCACCTACCATATAATGACCAGAAAGATATTTTTCCGTTACGCTGTTTGGATTTTAGTTATTGGATTAGTCGCGGGGTTAATTACTGTTGTTCTTTTCCCCTAATCTGAATCGCCTGAAGATTCCCCAGATTGTTTCCCAGAAACCTTGTCTCCAACTCTTATCTCTGCCCCAAATTCTTCCACGGCAGCTTTAATCATTAGGTCCTCTAAAAGCTTTGCCTCTTCCTCTAGAGTGGGCGGTCTAAATTTCTCTTTTTCTTTTCCTCCCATGCTATCACCTCCTTTAAAAATATGTTAATCCTCTTCTCCTATCTTCTTATGCCTCTCTGCTGCTTCCCCGGAAATTCCCTTTCCTGAAATAAGCGACCCTATTTCTCTATCGTACTGCTTTGCTTTTCTTTCTCCTTCTTTTTCTCTTCTTGCTTCTTCACTAAGAGCTTGCCAAATTTCTTCAAAACCTATTTCCTTACCCTCTCTTATTGTAAACAAAAGACTTTCAATTGGATTAATTCCCTCTATTTTACCTATCTTACTCAATGGAGTTAAAAACCGATTAAACCAACGACCCCTTTGCTCCTCATCTAAAAGACTAATGTCTTTTTTTAATTCTTCGCCAAATGGACCAGCAATTATCACTCCCCGCCATGGAGAAGTTTCTGTTCGTCTTGTTTTGTAAAGCCATAGAAAAAGGTCTCCTTCTTTTTCTGATAAAAACTCCTCAATAAGTCTTGCTTGAAACTCTGGTACCCGAACAGAAAATGATCTCTGCTGTTCTAAAAAATCAATCGTTTCCCCTTTAACTCTTAGCACTCGGGTGATTTCTCCTACTAACGGTTTGGCTACCTCTCTTTGTTCTTTATCCCCTAACATTTTTATCCTCCCCAATGAGTGGTTATTAGTATAACCGCTAAGACAACTAATCCCACGGTAAGATATTCGTTAATCGTTCTTTTAAACAAACGCTGACTAAGATAATGCTGCGTTAGTCCCAAAACAACATACATCACCGTCACTAAAGCCAAAGAACCAGCAGAAACGGTAACGGGCCAAAAAGATAATGCCAACGCCCCTTCAGCTATTATCAAAGACAAAGCCAAAGAGTAGAACCAAATTTGACCACTAATCCTTGTTTCAAGTTTAACTGACCACAATCCTTGGATAAAAAGAGGAAAACTAATAAGAAAAACAAAAATAAAATTAAGCCAAAAAGGCAAACGAAAAGAAAGAACCGTGTCATAAAGAAAGAAGGCGGTTAAAAGAGTTAATAAAAACCCAACTGCATGGGCAGCTCGCAGAAGTTGAATGTTGCGAATGGCGGCAACCGAAAAAATATTCTTTGTTAATAACAAAGCGTAAAGCCCCAAACCATAAAGAGCGGCGACTGGTAAACGGGCTAACCAAGTTGATGGTAACAAGAAATAGAAAAGTCCAACTCCGGCGGTAAATAAGGTTGGTAAAATCAAAACCGTTAACCATTTAATCCCACTAAGTCCTTCTCGTAATGACCAAGCAGATAAGAAATAAGTCAAAATCGTTAAAACCAAAATGGCTTGATACCGCCAAGCAATGTTAGCCAACTGAATTGCCAAAAGACCAATTGATAAAAGAGCAGCACTAATAATAAATTTTTGTCTTTTGTTAATGGTAATTTTTTTAAGTCTCATGAAACTTGCTGCAACACTTCTTCAGGAATATCAAAATTAGCAAAGGCTCGCTGAACGTCGTCATGTTCTTGGAGACTATCCATTAATTTTAAAATCTTAGTTGCTTTATTAGCATTTTTAATTTTGATTTCATTTTTGGGTTGTTTAACTAACTCGGCACTTAAAACCTTAAAACCCTTTTGATTCAACTTTTCTTTAAATTCTCCTAACTTCTGTGATTGAATATAGACCTCCAAAGCATCAGTCGCTTCTTCAACGTCTTCTACTCCCAAATCAATGATTTTTAAAATCTGTTCATCCGGATTATCAGATTTTTCAACCGTAATTAAACCCATTGGTCGAAATTGATACGTCACCGTTCCAGGTCCACCCAAACTCCCCCCTCCCCTTTCAAAAAGTTGCTTTATTTCCGCGGTTGTCCGGTTGCGATTATCAGTGGCTGCTTCAGCAATAATCGCCACTCCTTCTGGACCATAACCTTCATAAACCACCTCTTCCAGTTGCCCCTCCCCTGCTCCGCCGCTTGCTCTAATAATTGCTCGTTCAATGTTCTCTTTGGGCATGTTCGCTTGTTTAGCCCTGTCAACCTCCAACCTCAACTTGAAATTAGTGTCCGGGTCGGTCCCTTCACGAGCAGCAATGGTGATTGCCTTTGCTAATTTGGAAAAAATCTTACCCCGCTGCTTATCCGCTGCTTCTTTTTGACGTTTAATTGTTGACCACTTGGAATGTCCGGACATTAAGCCAATTCTACCAAATTTAGCATAAAAAAACACGGACTTGACATTGATTTATCATTTATTATATCGTCAAATCCAATGGCGATTGATGATTTGGAAAAGCAGGCTATTCAAGCTGCTATTAAAGGTAGCTGGCAAAAAGCAGTTGATCTCAATCGTCAACTAATTAAGGAAAGGCCCAAAAACATTGCTGCTTTAAACCG
>JABAOH010004053.1_pt2 | contig 71743 bp, 72 predicted proteins | sample 7062181 | NCBI WGS metagenome assembly JABAOH01 (sample SAMN14538630, study PRJNA623070) | marine sediment metagenome | biome: marine biome [ENVO:00000428]; feature: marine pelagic biome [ENVO:01000023]; material: deep marine sediment [ENVO:00002113]; isolation source: pool of 5 deep marine... | reverse complement strand
TTTGCCATTCGGGAGGGTGGGAGGACCGTTGGCGCCGGGGTCATCAGCGATATCATGAAGTAGGGTTAAGTTGACCCTCGAAATGGGAGCTCTCTATGGCAGCACAGAAGATAAGAGTGTGTTTAAGATCGTACGATTATAAACTCCTGGATAAATCGGTTCAGGAAATCGTGGATACGGTTAAACGAACCGGGGCCAATGTCGCAGGCCCGATTCCATTACCTACGATGATAAACAAGTTTTGCGTGCTTCGATCACCCCATGTAGATAAGAAATCGAGGGAACAGTTTGAGATTCGAACCCACAAAAGACTGCTCGATATACTGGACCCAACCCAGCAGACGGTGGATGCTTTGATGAAATTGGATTTGGCCGCCGGCATCGATGTCGAAATTAAGCTTTAAACCATTACCATCGACAATGAGAGCACTATCAAACAACGGGTAACTAACTGAAATGATAAGGGAGATTATAGGGAAAAAGCTTGGAATGACTCGCTTGTTTTCGCAAGAGGGTAATATCGTGCCGGTGACCGTTATTGAAGCGGGCCCTTGCCCTATCATCCAAAAGAAGACCAAGCAGAAGGACGGGTATGATGCCCTTCAGGTGGGTTTCTTGCCTAAGAAACCCAACAAGATTAATCGACCCCTCACGGGACATATGAAAAAAAGCGACAGGGGGGGCTTTTATATCCTCAAGGAATTGAGGGTCGATGAGGTTGAACCGTACGAACTGGGTCAGGAGATCGCCGTCGATATCTTCCAGCCCGGTGATTTGGTGGATGTCGCGGGAACGAGTAAGGGAAGGGGATTCAGCGGTGTGATGAAACGCCATGGCTTTCGGGGTGCCCCGGGCTCTCATGGTACCCATGAATATTTCCGGCACGGGGGATCCATCGGTGCAGCCGCGGATCCCAGTCGGACCTTTAAGGGGAAAAAGATGCCGGGGCATTTCGGGAACCAAAGGGTAACCGTTCAAAACATCGAGGTGGTAGAGGTTAGGCCTCAGCAGAACCTTATCTTTTTAAAGGGGGCCGTCCCGGGATGGCGCAACGGAATCGTCACCATAACGCAAGCCAAGAAGGCGGCAACTCCTCCGCGGCCTGCTGCACCCAAAGAGAAGAGGGAAGAAGCTAAGAGGGAAGAGGCTGAGGCTACGGTTGAGGTTAAGGAAGTCATCAAGGAAGAAGAGAAGAAGGAAGCGGTTGGGGCTGAAGTTGAGGCTAAGTCTGCGGAAGAGGTTGAGGCTAAGGTTGAGGAAGAAACGGAGGAAGAGGCCAGAGCTGAGGTTGAGGCTGAGGCTCAGGTTAAGGAAGAGGTAGAGAAAGAGGCTGAGGCTCAGGTTGAGGTTACGGAAGAGGCAGAGGAAGAGGCCGAGGTTAAGGCTGAGGCTACGGAAGAGGCTAAAGAAGAACCTAAGAAGGAAAAACCGTAAGCTCTCCGGTGGAGAAAAGAATGCCTCTGGTCAAAGTTTACAGTACGGGTAAGAAGAAGGTCTCGGAGATGAAATTGGACGAGCAGATCTTCAACACCGAGATCAAGGATCACCTTCTTCATGATGCTGTCCGAATGCAATTGGCAAAAAGGAGGGCTGGAACGGCCTCGACCAGAAATCGATCCGTTGCCAGGGGTGGAGGGAGGAAACCGTATAGGCAAAAAGGGACTGGAAGATCCAGGGCTGGTTCGATCCGATCTCCCCTGTGGAGAGGAGGAGGTGTCATCTTCGGTCCTACCCCGAGGGATTTTGGTTTTGGCATTCCAAAGAAGGTGAGGAAACAGGCCCTGAGGATAGCCTTGAGCGTGAGGGCTGGGGAGGGGAAGTTGCTGGTTCTCAACCAGTTCCAGTTAAAGGAGATCAAAACGAAATCTTTCCTAGAGGTCCTCAACCGTTTCGGTATGGAAGAGGCCTTGATCGTCATTGGGCAGGAAAATCTTAACCTTGAGCGGTCGGCCAGAAATGTGCCGGGGATTAAAGTCTTGAGGGTTGACGGGTTAAATGTGTACGACATCCTAAATCATGAGAATTTGATTCTGGTCAAAGATGCCGTTGAGAAAATCCAAGAGAGATTAGCATCATGAGGGAAGTCCACGATATCGTCATCAGCCCACTGGTAACGGAGAAGAGCACGATCCAGCGGGAGGGCCAAAATCAATACAGTTTTAAGGTAAACAGAAGGGCTAATAAAATTGAAATTAAGGAGGCCGTTGAACGCCTCTTCAAGGTAAAGGTCAGGGAAGTGAAGACTGCTATGATGAGGGGGAAAGTGAAGAGGCTGGGAAGACGGTTTGGTAAAAGGCCCGATTGGAAAAAGGCCATCGTCACGGTGAAAGAGGGGGATCGGATCGACTTCTTTGAGGGAGCCTAGCTCCGATTCCTTGTCGGGGAGTTTTGACCCATGGGAATTGTGAAATATAGACCAACGTCTCCGGGGAGGAGATTTCAGACCGTCTCTACTTTTGAGGAAATCACCCGGGGCAGACCCGAAAAGGGACTCCTAAGACTCTCGAAGAAGAGCGGCGGTAGGAATAACTACGGAAGGATGACCGTCCGCCATGTGGGTAGGGGGCACAAGAGGAGATATAGGGTTATCGACTTCAAAAGGAATAAGAGGGATATACCGGCGAAAGTGGCTTCCATTGAATACGATCCAAATCGATCTGCTCGAATTGCCCTCTTACAGTATGCAGACGGGGAAAAGAGATATATCATCGCTCCTGTGGACTTGAAGATGGGAGAGACCGTCATCGCCAGTGAATCGGCCGACATCAAACCCGGCAATGCGCTTCCCTTGCGAAATATTCCCTCTGGGAGCGTTATCCATAACATCGAATTGAAACCGGGAAAAGGGGGGCAAATTATTCGGAGTGCTGGCTCCAATGGTCAACTCTTGGCGAAGGAGGGGAAATATGCTCGCATCCGCCTTCCCTCCGGAGAGGTCCGCCTTGTGTTGTTGGACTGTTTTGCCACGATTGGACAGGTCAGCAATATCGATCACGAAAATATTTCTCTGGGCAAGGCTGGCAGGAAGAGGTGGTTGGGAAGGAGGCCTCGGGTCAGAGGGGTAGCCATGAATCCAGTCGATCACCCCATGGGCGGGGGCGAAGGCAAGAGCTCTGGAGGAAGACATCCGGTGACCCCGTGGGGTGTTCCGACCAAGGGTTTCAAGACGAGGAGAAATAAGGCCACGGAGAAGTATATCGTTAAGAGGAGGAAATGAGGGTCCTCAGATAGCGGAGGTGAAGAGATGGGCCGGTCGGTGAAGAAGGGTCCTTTTGTCGATGAAAGTCTCCTGAAAAAGGCCAGAGAGGGACAGGGGGGGAAAATTATCAAAACGTGGTCAAGGCGTTCTACCATCTTACCGGAGATGGTTGGCCTTACCATTGGTGTTCATAATGGAAAGAAATTTTTCCCCGTCTTTATCAGCGAAGAGATGGTAGGCCATAAATTGGGAGATTTTTCCCCCACGCGGACCTTTCACAGTCATGCCGGGGATAAGAAGACGAGGATAGGGGGAAAGAAGTAGCGGAACTGAGGAGAGGAGAGCGGTGGAGGTTAAAGCTCGGGCGAAATTCATTAGGACCGCGCCCAGGAAAGCCCGCATGGTGACAGAGCTCGTGAAGGGGAAGGGTGTTGGAGAGGCCTTAAACATCCTGGCCTTTACGAAGAAGAGTCCCGCAAAGATCGTTGCCAAGCTTCTGAGATCCGCCGTTGCGAATGCAGACCAGATGAAAAATATCGACGTCGACACACTATTCATAAAACAGATTACCGTTGATCAGGGGCCGACCATGAAGCGGTATCGACCGAGGGCCATGGGGAGGGCTACTATGATTCGAAGGAGGATGAGCCACATTACGGTGGTTTTGGAGGAAAGTTATTAGACCAATTTTGGGAGGATGCAACAGTGGGCCAGAAAGTTCACCCTACGGGTTTGCGACTGGGAATTATTAAGACCTGGGATTCACGGTGGTATGCCGGGAGAAGTTTCCCCCAGTTGTTGGAAGAGGATATTCGAATTCGCGATTTTCTGAAAGAGCGGCTCTACCATGCAGGGGTCTCTAAGATTGAAATTGAAAGGGCCGCCGATAAGGGGAAGAAGGCGAAGATAAATATTTTTACGGCTCGACCCGGAATTATCATCGGGAAAAAAGGGGTCGAAGTGGAGAATTTGAGAAGGGAGCTTCAAAGGAAGACCCAAAAGGAGATGATTATCAATATCAAGGAGATCAAGAAGGCCGAAATGGACGCTCAACTCGTGGCGGAAAACGTGGCCCTTCAACTCCAAAGAAGGGTTTCATTTCGCAGAGCCATGAAGAGGGCGGTGACCTCGGCCCTTAAGGTGGGAGCCAAGGGAATCAGAATAGCTTGTGCCGGAAGGCTTGGAGGTGCAGAGATGGCTCGAAGGGAATGGTACAGGGAGGGACGGGTTCCCCTTCACACACTTCGGGCTGATATCGATTACGGGTTTGCGGAATCGAAGACCACATACGGAGTCATCGGCGTCAAGGTTTGGATATTCAGGGGTGAGGTCTTCGGTTCCGGGGAAGAAGAAGCAACGGCTGCCTAATTTCATCAAGGGAAGATGAACTCTCATGTTAACGCCTAAAAAGGTTAAACACAGGAAAATGCAAAAAGGGAGGATGAGGGGGAAGTCTCCTCGAGGAAATAGCCTCAATTTCGGCGACTATGCACTCCAGGCGACCCAGTGTGGATGGGTGACAACACGCCAAATCGAAGCCGCCCGTATCGCCATAACGCGATTCGTCAAAAGGACCGGAAAAGTGTGGATTCGAGTCTTTCCCGATAAACCCACTACCAAGAAACCCGCAGAAACCAGGATGGGGAAGGGCAAGGGGACGCCTGAGGACTGGGTGGTGGTGATTAGACCGGGGCGTATCCTTTACGAGATGGAGGGTGTTGCCGAGGAGAAAGCAAAGGAGGCCTTTCGGCTGGCCTCGCATAAACTCCCCGTAGCTACTCGATTTATCAGCCGAGGGAGAAGCCATGAAGGCTAGCCAATTAAGGGAAAAGAGCGATAGTGAACTGATCGAACAGGAGAGGGAACTGAGGGAGGAGCTCTTCAATTTGAGGTTTCAGCTTTCGACGGGCCAGCTGGAAAATACCATGGCCATCATTCGAGTTAAGAAGGACATCGCCCGAGTGAAGACCGTCCTCAGAGAACGGGTTTTGGGAGGGGAGGGAAAAACCGGGGCCTCGGATGTCCCTCCTGATAGTTGATCATATGCGGGGTTAACGAGATGAAGGAGAGGGGAATTCGGAAGACATTGATCGGTACCGTATACAGCGATAAAATGGACAAGACCGTGGTAGTCAGGATAGAACGGTTGGTCAAACATCCTCGTTATAAGAAATACTTGAAGAAAGGGGCGAAGTATAAGGCCCATGATGAGAAGAATGAGTGCCATATAGGCGATACTGTATCGATCATTGAAGCTCGTCCACTGAGCCGAGATAAGAGGTGGAGGGTTAAGGAAATCATCAGGAGAGCCATGTGATCCCTGCTCATGGAACGGCGAGGCACAGATGATTCAGATGCAGACTATTCTCGATGTGGCGGATAATTCGGGGGCTAAAAAAGTGGGCTGCATAAAAATTCTCGGGGGAACGAGGAGGCGGTATGCCACTCTCGGGGATATAATTGTGGTATCCGTCAAAGATGCCATCCCAAATTCCAAGATAAGAAAGGGAGAAGTGGTGAGGGCGGTGATCGTGCGCACGAAGAAAGAGGTGGGACGGCCAGATGGGTCTTTCATCAAATTTGACGATAATTCCGCCGTTTTGATCAGTCCCCAGGGAGATCCAATCGGCACTCGGATTTTTGGTCCCGTGGCTCGGGAGCTACGGGCCAGGAGATTTATGAAGATCGTATCATTGGCCCCCGAAGTTTTATGACGGGGAAAGGCGGAAAGGAATGATGAGGGGCAGTTTATCCCTGAAAAAGAATGATCTTGTAATGGTTATAGCGGGGAAGGAAAGGGGCAAGAGCGGCCGTATTTTGAGGGTGTTCCCGGGGAAGAAACGCGTCCTCATAGAGAAGGTCAATTTTATCAAGAAGCATACTCGTCCGAGCGGACAAACGAGACAAGGGGGAATTGTCGAAAGAGAGGCCCCCATTCACGTCTCCAATGTGATGGTTATCTGTGAGAAGTGTAACCTTCCAATTCGGGTTGGGCGGAAGATTTTGGATGATGGGAAAAAAGTCCGAACGTGCAAAAAGTGTGGAGAATTATTAGATAAATAGGTATAACACGGACGTTTGATGGGAGGACTCATTGGGGATTTTTAGGGAAAAGTATGAAAGGGAGGTCATCCCCCAGTTGACGAAGCGGTTCGGATATAAGAACGTCATGGAAGCACCTAGGCTGAGGAAGATTGTCATCAATATGGGACTGGGAGAGGCTATACAAAACATCAAGATATTGGATTCTGCCGTTGAGGAAATTGGGCTCATAACGGGCCAAAGGCCGGTTATTACCAAGGCGAGAAAATCCATTGCTCAATTTAAGCTCAGGAAGGGGATGCCAATCGGTTGTATGGTAACCCTGAGGAAAGATCGGATGTACGAATTCCTCAATCGGTTGATAAATATCGCACTGCCACGGGTAAGGGATTTCAGAGGTGTCTCCGGGAAGTCCTTCGACGGGAGGGGTAACTACGCCCTCGGAATCCGGGAGCAAATCACCTTCCCAGAAATTGACTACGATAAGATCGATAAGGTGAAGGGAATGAACATCATCATCGTCACCACAGCCAAAACTGATGAGGAGGGAAAGGAGTTGCTGAGATTGTTGGGGATGCCCTTTAGAAATTGAGAGGGATGAATTTACGGGGGAGACGTTGGCGAAGAAGGCGTTGATGGAGAAGGCCAAAAGGCCGAAGAAATTTAGCGTTAGGGAGTATAATCGGTGCCCACTTTGTGGCCGGCCGCGGGCATTCTATCGAAAATTCAATATGTGTCGAATATGCCTTAGGAAATACGCCTTGAAGGGGGAGATCCCAGGGGTGATTAAATCAAGCTGGTAACCCGAAGATCGAGGGAAGGAGTCAGAGGGGGTTAACTATGTCAATAACGGATCCTTTGTCCGATATGTTAACCAGGATTCGAAATGCCAGTTCGGCGAAACACGATAAAGTCGATATACCCACTTCCCGCCTTAAGGAAGCCATAGCTAAGATCCTCAAGGACGAAGGGTATGTCAAGAACTATAAGGTAATCGTGGATGAGAGGAAGCATGGTACCTTAAGGATTTTCCTCAAATATGACGCCAACCGCAGGGGGATCATCAATTTGAAACGGGTTAGTAAACCCAGTAGAAGGGTGTACGTAGGGAGGGATGAGATTCCATCCGTGTTGGAAGGATTAGGGATTTCTATCCTTTCCACCCCCAACGGTATCCTTACCGATAAGGAGGCCAGAAGGGCCAACGTAGGGGGAGAAGTCCTCTTCTATGTCTGGTAATGGAGGGGAAATACCGTGTCTCGAATCGGAAAGGTTCCCATTCCCATTCCGAAAGAGGTAAAGGTCAAACTGGCCGATTCGATCCTGGAGGTCGTTGGACCCTCGGGCCGATTGACCCATGGAATTCCAGCGGAAATCCATGTCTCCATCGAGCCTGAACAGATACTAGTGAAGAGGCCAAATGACCATCGTACGACCCGGTCATTACATGGGCTGACCAGGGTCTTGATCGCCAATATGATTACTGGAGTTACACGGGGTTTTGAGAAAAGGCTGGAAATCCAGGGAATTGGATATCGGGCCGACCTTCAGGGGAAGGTCCTCCGATTGACCCTTGGTTTTTCACATCCCGTACTGTTTTCCCTACCCGAAGGGGTTAAGGTTGAAGTTGAAAGGCAGACGGGCATCAAGGTAAAGGGAATCGATAAGCAACTGGTGGGCTCTGTGGCTGCACAAATTAGATCCCTTAAGCCACCTGACCCATACAAGGGCAAGGGAATTCGTTATGCCGATGAGTACGTGAAACTGAAGGTTGGCAAGGCAAAGGCCTAAGGGGTGTTGGATGATTAACGCCAATCGAAAGGTTGAGGCTCGGGTCAGGAGGAGAAAGAGGGTGAGGAAGAGGGTGAAGGGGACTCCTGAACGCCCCCGGCTCAGCATTTTCCGGAGCCTGAGGCATACCTACGTCCAGGTAATCGTGGATACCACTGGACAGACCCTGGTCAGCGCTTCAACCTTGAGCAAGGAAATTCGAGGAGAATTGAGGAGAACTGGCAATACCGAGGCCGCCAAAAAGGTAGGCGAATTGATAGCCAGGAAATCCATCGAGAGGGGAATCAAGACGGTCGTATTCGATCGTGATGGGTATTTATATCATGGCAGGGTAAAGGCCGTGGCGGAGGCGGCCCGGGAAAATGGCTTGATCTTTTAGGGGAGGAGAGACATTGCCCAAGATTAATCCCGACGAACTGGAACTGGTTGATAAGGTGGTTCACATAAATCGTGTCGCAAAGGTGGTTAAGGGGGGAAGGAGGTTCAGTTTCAGTGCATTGGTAGTGGTTGGGGATCGAGGAGGGATTGTCGGATGCGGTCTGGGGAAGGCCAACGAAGTCCCCGAAGCCATCAGAAAGGGCATCCAGCACGCTAAGCGGGGATTGATTCAAATACCCATCACAAATCAAACCATTCCCTATCAGGTTATCGGTCGATATGGTGCCGCAAAGGTCCTCTTGAAGCCGGCATCCCAAGGGACCGGTGTGATCGCCGGAGCGGCGGTCAGGGCGATCATGGAATGCGGAGGGGTCCACAATATATTGACTAAGTGCTTGGGTTCGCACAATCCCTACAATGTGGTTAAAGCCACCTTGCAGGGTTTGACGCAACTACTCACCGCCGAGGAGGTCGCCCAAAAAAGAGGAAAAAAGGTTGCGGAAATCCTTTAGGGATAGAAGAGGAATCCGATGGCTAAATCTTCCAAAACCCTTAGCGTTAGGTTGATCAAGAGCGGAATTGGCAAACCCCCAAAACAGAGGAGGGTCCTCAAGGGACTCAACCTCAATAGATTGAACAAAATGGTTACCCTGAAGGATACACGGGAAATCCGGGGGATGATCGAGAAAGTTTCCCATTTGGTGGAGATCATTGGAAAATGAAGCTGGGAACATTGAAGCCCCCTGAGGGCTCCAGGAGTAGGGAAAAGCGGGTTGGGCGAGGGATCGGTTCGGGTCATGGCAAGACCGCCTGTCGGGGGACGAAGGGACAGAGATCCAGGTCGGGCAGGGGAATTCCTCCCGGTTTCGAGGGGGGGCAGATGCCCTTGCAACGGCGTATACCCAAAAGGGGGTTTACCAACATCTTTAAGAGGAAATTCGCCTTAGTGAATGTGAGGGATTTGAACCGATTCAAGGCCAATAGCATCGTCGACGTCGAGACCCTGCGGAAGGCCGGATTGGTCAAAAAGATCCATGATGGGGTTAAGATCTTGGGAAAGGGAACGGTCACCGTTCCACTCACCCTACGAGTTCATCGGGTGAGCAAAGGAGCTGCCGAGAAGATAGTGGCAGCCGAAGGAAAGATAGAGGTCCTTTAGGTTGATTGGTACTTTTTCGAATATTCTCAAAATTCCCGAGCTCAAGAGGCGCATCATTATCTCGTTTCTGCTCTTAGCCGTCTATCGAATAGGGGTCCATGTTCCCACGCCTGGAATCAATGCCGATGCCCTCGCCGCCTTCTTCGAACAAGCGAGGGGGACCCTGTTCGGCCTCTTTGACATGTTTACTGGGGGTGCGTTACAACGGTTTTCGGTCTTTGCCCTGGGAATCATGCCCTATATCAGCGCTTCTATTATCATGGAACTTCTGTCTGTGGTTATTCCTTATATCGATCGGTTGAAAAAGGAGGGGGAGTCGGGAAGAAAGAAGATCATTCAATATACCCGTTACGGAACGGTCCTTTTGAGCCTCATCCAGAGTTTTGGTATCGCGATTGGTCTCAGGCAGATGGAATCTGGAGGCATACCCGTTGTTACTGACACCAGTTGGACATTCATCCCTATGACGATGATCACCCTCACGGCGGGAACCGCTTTCATCATGTGGCTGGGGGAGCAGATTACGGAAAGGGGAATCGGGAACGGGATTTCCCTCATCATCTTTGCTGGGATTGTGGCGAGATTGCCCGGTGCCTTTGGCAATACCATCCGACTGATGAGGACGGGGGAGCTACAAGTCTTTTTAATACTGGCCATCCTCGTGTTCATGGTCGTGGTAGTGGGGTTTATCATTTTTATGGAGACGGGTCAGAGGCGGTTGCCGGTACAATATGCGAAACGGATCGTAGGGCGGAGAGTTTACGGGGGGCAAAGCACTCATCTTCCTTTAAAGATCAATACCTCAGGGGTTATTCCCCCCATTTTCGCCTCATCAATATTGATGTTTCCCCTGACCATAGGTCAGTTCATGCCCAAAGCGTGGATGGAAGCCTACCCTTGGCTCAATAAGGCCATCAATAGTCTCGGCGGGGGGACCATCTTATACAACGTCCTCTATGTTACCTTCATCATCTTCTTCTGTTATTTTTATACCGCTATCGTTTTCAATCCCGACGACGTTGCTGAAAACATGAAGAAGTTCGGGGGATATATACCGGGAATTCGGCCCGGGAAAAAGACGGCGGAATACATAGATCGAATTCTTTCCCGGATCACCTTAGGTGGAGCCCTTTACATATCGGCGGTTTGTGTTCTTCCAACTATCTTGATTCGGAGATTCAACGTTCCCTTCTATTTCGGTGGGACGGCCTTGCTTATCGTTGTTGGAGTTGCCCTCGATACGGTTCAACAGATCGAATCCCATCTGCTGACACGACAATATGAGGGATTGATGAGGAAAGGAAGATTGAGGGTTAGGCGTCGTTGATGGGAGGAGGGTAAGATTCATGCATGTGATAATCATGGGCCCTCCTGGATCGGGCAAGGGAACGCAAGCGAAGCTTATTGCGGGCAAGTACCATATTCCACAAATAGCAACGGGGGATATCCTCAGGGAAGCAGTAGGCGGTGGATTGGCTCCGGGCCTTGAGACGAAGGTTTACATGACTCGCGGAGAACTCGTTCCCGATGAAGTGGTTATCGGGATTATTGAAGGACGGGTTACGCAAGGGAATTGCGGGAGGGGATTCCTTCTGGACGGTTTTCCGAGAACCTTAGACCAGGCTAATGCGTTGGAAGGGATGCTGGGAAAAAGGGGATTGACCATTGATCATGTGATCAATATCGAGATCGAAATGGAAGAACTGATAAGGCGGTTGAGGGGAAGGAGGACGTGTAGCAAATGCGGTGCCATGTATCATCTTCTCTTCAATCCCCCCGAGAAGGAGGGAATTTGCGATATATGTGGGGGTTCCCTTTATCAGAGGGATGACGACAAGGAGGGAACCATTCGATCCAGATTTGAAGTTTACTCCAATCAAACGGAACCGGTCATTCAGTACTACGCCTCTCAGGGTTTGGTGAGGTTCATAAATGGGGTCGGTAAGATAGACGATATTTTTTTTCGAATTGTGGAAGCCATCGAGGACAGGAAGAAGTATGCCAAAAGAAGAAGCCATCCAAGCTGAAGGTACGGTTTTAGAAACCCTCCCCAACGCCATGTTTAGGGTGGAATTGGAAAATGGGCATAAAGTCCTGGCTCATATTTCCGGGAAGATGCGGATGCATTTTATCAAGATCCTTCCGGGGGATAGGGTGACGGTAGAACTTTCACCTTATGACTTATCCAGGGGGAGGATCACCTACAGGGCGAAATGAGGAATTGTCTCGGGAGATGAAGGTAAAGGCTTCGGTCAAAAAGATCTGTGATAAGTGTAAGATCTTGAAACGCAAGGGCGTTGTGAGGGTTATCTGCGATAATCCAAAGCACAAGCAGAGGCAAGGCTAAAGGGGGGCAATTGAATTGGCACGGATAGCAGGCGTTGATCTACCAAAGGATAAACGGATCGAAATTGCGTTGACCTATATCTACGGGATAGGCAGGTCCGTATCACGGAAAATCCTCACCGAAAATCAGGTGAATGTGGATACAAAAGTGAGCCAGCTCACGGAATCTGAAGTCGTGAAGATCAGGGAGGCCATTGAGCGGCAATATAAAGTGGAGGGGGACCTCAGGCGAGAGGTGGCCATGAATATCAAGAGGTTGATGGATATCGGCTCTTACAGGGGTCTTCGCCACCGGAAGTCCCTTCCCGTCCGGGGACAGAGAACCCACACCAATGCCCGAACGCGAAAGGGACCCCGAAGGGCGGTAATGGGTAAGAGGAGAAGGTAGGGGGATTTATGGCGAAAGCTAAGGGTAAAGGAACGAAGAGAAAGAGGGTGAGGAAGAATGTCCCAAGCGGTATTGCCCATATTCAGGCGACCTTTAACAACACCATTGTGACAATAACCGATCCCGACGGGAACGTTATCTCATGGGCCAGCGCAGGGACCCAAGGCTTTAAAGGATCGAGGAAAAGTACCCCTTTCGCGGCCCAATTGGCCGCTGGAGATGCCGCTCGGAAGGCAATGGAGCACGGTATGCGGAGTATTGACGTCTATGTAAAGGGGCCTGGGGGGGGGAGGGAGGCCGCGTTGAGGTCGCTGCAAGCAGCTGGATTTAAGGTCAATCTCATTAAGGATGTCACCCCAATTCCCCACAATGGGTGTCGGCCTCCCAAGAGAAGAAGGGTTTAAGGAGGTATATCTTGGCTCGATATATAGACTCGCAATGTAGGCTCTGTCGGAGGGAAAACCTCAAGCTCTTTCTCAAGGGGGATCGGTGTTATTCCGATAAGTGTGCTATCGACAGGAGGCCTTATGCCCCTGGCCAGCACGGGAAATCGAGGCGTGAATTTTCGGAATACGGAAATCAGCTCAGGGAAAAACAGAAGGTTAAGAGGATTTATGGAGTATTGGAACGACAATTCCGCAGTTATTTTGAGAAGGCGGAGCGGAAAAAGGGCATTACGGGCGAAAACTTACTCATCCTTTTGGAAAGACGGCTGGACAGTGTCATTTACCGCCTCGGTTTTGCCAGTTCCAGGAATGAGGCCAGGCAACTGGTGAGACATTCCCACTTCCATGTTAACGATAAGAAGGTGAACATACCCTCATACCTCATTAAACCCGGAGATGTGATTCGGTTAAGTGATAAGAGCAAGAATATCTCCAAAATATCGGAGGCCCTCGAATCCGTCGCTCGACGGGGAATCCCCCAGTGGCTCGAATTGGATACGGCTAACCTGAGGGGAACGGTGAAGGGCCTTCCCTCGAGAGAAGATCTGACAATGCCCATTCAGGAGCAGCTCATCGTCGAACTCTATTCGAAATAGAAAGTCTATGGCGAAATCGGGGAGCCATTGCTACCTTCCATCTTATGGAGTAAGAATCACCGTTGGCTTTTCCCGTAGCCTCTATTCGAGGGGGAAATCATGCAGAGGAATTGGAAGGATCTCATAAAGCCTAAGAAGTTGGAGGTCGAAAGGGAAACCCTCACCCCATTTTATGGGAAATTTTACGCCGAACCTTTTGAGCGCGGATTTGGCATCACCATAGGCAACTCCCTTAGGCGAATCTTGCTGTCATCTCTTCAGGGAGCCGCCATCACATCGGTAAAAATAGACGGAGTCCTCCATGAATTCACCAGTATTCCCGGTGTCACGGAGGATGTTACAGATATTATCCTCAACCTGAAGGAGGTTAAGATTAAACTACATGCAGATGGCCCGAAGACCGCACAAATTGAAGCGAAAGGCGAAGGGGTGGTCAGGGCAGGCGATATTATCACCGATGACACAATCGAGATCATGAACCCAGATCATCCCATTGCTGCTCTGTCCCCTGATGGAAAGTTGAAGATGGAGATGATGGTTAAGCGGGGAAAGGGGTATGTGCCCGCTGAGCGGAATAAGGAGGAGGGCCAACCCATCGGCACCATCGCTATCGATGCCATATTCTCACCCATTACCAAGGTAAATTATACGGTTACCAATGCTCGGGTAGGGCAGATCACCGATTACGATAAGTTGACCTTGGAGGTGTGGACCAACGGATGTGTTCGCCCGGAAGATGCCGTTGCCTATGCCGCCAAGATATTGAAGGACCAGCTCAGTATAATGATTAACTTCGAGGAAGAGGACGAGACAGACGAAGAGGAATTCGATGAGGAACAGGAGCTGTTGAACGAGAACCTTTTCAAGAGCGTGGATGAATTGGAGCTTTCAGTCAGGTCTGCCAATTGCCTGAAACATGCAGATATTAAATTGATCGGAGAACTTGTCCAAAAGACGGAATCGGAGATTCTGGCGACAAAAAACTTCGGGAGGAAATCCCTCAACGAGATCAAGGAGATATTGGCGGAAATGGGTCTCAGTTTGGGCATGAAGTTGGAAAATTTCCCCGCTCAGGCCGAAGAGAAGTCAACTACCCCGAATGAATAAGGAGAGATTCCCTGATGCGACATCAAAAAGCAGGGAGAAAGCTCGGTCGTGACTCAAGCCACAGGAAATCAATGTTGAGGAATATGGTTACCTCGTTTTTCGGCGATGAAAGAATAGAGACCACCGATGCTAAGGCAAAGGAAGTTCAAAGACTTGCCGAAAAAATGATTACCCTTGGAAAACGAGGTAGCCTCCATGCGAGGAGGAATGCCCTGACCGTTATCAAAGACAGGAAGGCCGTTAAAAAACTCTTTGAGGATATTGCCCCTCGCTTTCAAGACCAACAGGGGGGATATACACGAATTCTCAAAGCAGGGCATCGCCCTGGGGACGGGGCTCCTTTGAGTGTGATCGAGTTAACCACCAAAACGCCTTTCATCGATAAGGGAAAGGAGAAGGCAAAGAAGAAAGCTTCAGCATCCAAATCGGTTTCCAAAAAGAGAGGATCCAGCAAAAAGCCCTTGCCGAAGGGAGAGAAGGGAAAAAGATTATCGAGGGAAAAAGCTCCTGGAGAAGGGGAGGAGACCAAGTGATTCCGGTTTCGTCCAGGTAGAGGGCAATGCTGATCTCTCGCCCTTTTCATTCCACAGACATCAAAACAATGCTTGAATTAAGAAAGGTTCGTTTTACCTATAGCGATAAGGAAAAAAGTGGATCGTTGCTCGTAAATGGCGTTGACCTCATGGTTGAACGGGGGGAATATATCGCCATCCTGGGGAAAAATGCGGCGGGTAAGACCACGTTGGCCAAATTGATCAAAGGCTTGCTCCCCCCCTCATCGGGGCAAATTTCGGTCGATGGGCAACCAGTCAACCCAGGTGAGGGAGGGTCTACTGTTGGGCTGATTTTTTCCAACCCCGACGACCAGCTCCTCTTTCCCATAGTAGAGGAGGAGATGGCCTTTGGCTTGGAATGTATCGGGGTGGAAAAGGAGATGATAAGAAAAAGGATGATGGAATATCTGGGTTTAGTTGGAATGGAGCAATTTCTCAGCTTTCCCCTACACTTCCTTTCCAGATGCCAGCAGCAGAGGGTAGCCATTGCGGCAGTCCTGGCCTTGGAACCGAATTACCTCCTCCTCGACGAGGCTACGTCCTTCCTTGATCCCCCGTGGAGAAGCCGATTCATGTCCATTTTGTCTGAGCTGAATGTTACAAGGAAGATGGCCGTCATCCATTTCACTACCTCCGTTGAGGAGGCCAGCTATGCTCATCTCATTCTTGTTTTGGAGAATGGGGAGTTACGTGCTAAATATATCCCCGCTGAAATTTCCTCCCTTCGAAGTGGTTTAGTCGAAAAGGGATACTGCCTCCCTCCTGTCGCCGAACTATCCCTCCTCCTTGAACAAATGGGCCACTCCATTCCCCCTGGAATCCTGACTATTGAGGAGATGGAGGTGTTTCTCCTGAGGGCAATGAGGGATTAAGCCTTTCCAGCTATCGGCACTTTTGAAAGAGGAGAAAGCCATTGGCCATCCAGATGAAGGGCAAGAAGGCCCTCCACGCTATCATTTTCATCTTCCTCGGCGTTTTCTTTTTCATCCTCTTTCTCTATCTCGTTTTTCCGTATGAAACTCTCAAGAGAAGAATCATAGGGGAGCTGGAGGCTAAGACTCCATTCCATTATGAAATTGAGGAAATCCGTCCTCATCCCTTATCGGGCTTAACATTTGAGAACATAGTCGTCTATGCTCTGGTGGATTCGAAAAAGGTTAAAGTGTTAGGTGTCGAGCGGTTTAGGGTTACCCTTACCCTCCTTCCCCTTGTGTGGGGAAAAGTCTCTCTTCGATTATGGGGAAAGATGTTGGATGGCACCGTGAACGGGGATTTTTCCAAAAGAGGAAGGGGGGGCGATTTAACGCTTGTGGGAAGGAATGTGAATCTCCAGCGCATCCACTTTCTCCGGGAGGTTAAGGGGGTTGAAATGGCGGGAACCTTGAAGGGGCAAACGATGATTGCCCTCAGGAAAGGGGATCTCTCCGGGCAGTCCGGATCAGCTGAATTTCAGATAAGCGAGGTGATGCTAAACAGATTGCCCTTACCTGGCATAGCTCCTCTCCGGGTGGGCCAAATTCAAGGCAGCATAGAACTAGACCGTGGAAAAGTCATTATCAAGCGGCTCGTTTTCTCAGGAGGGGATTTCAATGGTCAGGTACTCGGAAATATCTTCCTCAATTCCCGTCTTCCCCAGAGTCGACTCAACCTGAGGATTACGATTAAACCTTCGGGGAAATTCGATCCCAAGTATCGCATGTTTCTCTCCGTTCTCGGCTGGCAAGGCAAGACTACGGGAGTTTATGCCTTCTCATTGAAAGGGACATTACTCCACCCTCGTCTGGTGACGAAATGAGAATTGGTAGCTATGGGAAAAAGGCCTCATCCTCCGATCGCTGAGGGAGACCAATCGTGGGATTGAATGGAATTAAACCGATAACAGATAAGCCAGGTTATCGAGCACGGTCGTGAAGAAGACGTTCTTCACGGTATACCCTTCCGGAACGTCTATTTGGGTGGGGGCGAAGTTGAGGATTCCCTTAACATGGGCGTCCACCAGTTGATCCGCCACCTTCTGGGCTTGATCCGCAGGGGTTGTAATAATCCCGATCTCGATGTTCCTCTCGGTTACTACTTCCTTTAAGGTATCGGAGTGAAGGATTTCCACAGGCTTGCCCAGCTTTTCCGATATCCTCCCAATGACCTTAGGGGGATCAATATCGAAAGCGGCTACGATCTTATAGTTTTGCTTCAGAAAATCCTTATATGATAAGAGCGCTGAACCCAGATTTCCCATCCCGATAATTGCCATTCTCCATTCCTTGTCCGATCCGAGAATTCGTTTGATATCAAATAGCAAATCCCTGACGTAGTAACCAACCCCCCTGATACCAAACTCACCGAAGTAGGCTAAATCCTTTCTCACTTGGGCCGCGTTGACTGCACACCGAGTGGCCAGTTGGGCGGAAGAAACAACTTTTTCTCCCTTGGCCTGTAATTGCTCCAAACACCTTGAATATCTTGACAACCGCCTAATGGTCGCCTCTGGAACCTTCGAGAACTTCAACTCCGGACCTCCTTCACTTGAAAAGTGAATGCATTTCCCTGTAATCTGAAATCCCTGATTCCCTCACTATACAACACCTGAAACGGATATGCAAGGAAAAAGATATTTTTTTCACAAAGCAATTTGACAACAAAATCCCCAGTGTTGGACTGTGTTTCTCCCCTGGAAATTCTCGCGACCTAATCCGTTTCCAGGCGGTTCGTTCAGTATATCTTGACATTAACCTCATCCTCATGGTACATATGACATTGTTCAATAATGAAAGCTAGCTATATACCACGATTCCTTCGGTAAGTAAGGGAGATTTAGGCAACGACCCGTTAATGCGGTAGGATTGTAAGATTTTCGTATGGGATTTGGGCCATGGATATCGGGACTCGTTTGAGGGAAGTGAGGATTTTGAGGGGAATATCGCTTCGCAATTTAGCGAGAAAAGTAGGGGTTTCAGCGAGCTTCATTTCCCAAGTCGAACAGAACAAGTGTCAACCTTCTTTGCAGACACTCCGGAGGATTTCAGAGGTGCTGGAGGTCAGCACTAGTTACCTCCTTGAACCTGAAGATCATCAGGGAGCCCTATCCAAAGAGGTTGTGGAAATCCGGTTGCCGAACCGGTTACGGTACCTATCTACTCTGGCGGAGTTTGTGAGGAGCGTTTGCCAAAAGAACGGGGTATCCACCGGCGACATCGAGGATATCCTCGTGGCGGTCGATGAAGCTTCCACCAACGTTATAAAGTATGCCTATCAAATCGGTCCCCTCAATTACTTCAAGGTGAGGGTTTCTGTAGACCACAGCCTGGTCCAGGTAGACCTCCTCGACCGAGGAAAAAGGTTTAACCCTTTGGAAAATCCTCCTCCTACTAAAAAGAAGCCTTCAGGAGACGAGGAAGACCTGGGTATTGGAATCTTCGTTATGAAGAAGGTGATGGATGATATTCGCTACCGTTATTCGCCAAACGAGGGGAACCATTTGACCATGGTTAAACGGATATCCCAATCAGAGGGGAGCGGTCAATGAAGATCGAAGTTATCGACATGCAACGGAATGGAATTCATCTCGTTAAGGTGGAGGGGCGATTGGATGCCAACTTCTCCTCCCAATTGGAGGATGAGATTGACAGGGTGTTGGAGCAGAAAACGAAGAGCATCATTCTGGATTTATCCGAGGTGACTTACCTGAGCAGCAGCGGCTTGAGGGTTTTGCTCGCCATCAACAAAGAAACCCAGGGGGATGGAGGCCTTGTTCTCATAAACCTTCCGCGGATCGTCAAGAGAGTTATCGAGGTCGCCGAATTGAAGGACTATCTGCCCCAAGCGGATACCCTAGAGGAGGCGATGGCGCTACTGGAGGCCCAAAAGCAAGGGAAAGGAGCGAACTCATAGGGTTGCCGCCATGAATCTAAACCTCCCTCGCATGAAATTTCACTTTACCATTTCCAGGAAATTGCTCATCTTCTTCGTTATCGTTGCCCTGGTTCCCCTGGGATTCGTCACCGCCGTCACTCTGAGACGATTACAGGAGACGATGAACCTATACAATCAAACCAAAATCTCCACCAATCTGAAGACGGCCTGGGGGATTTACCAGGCAGAGTTGGAAAAGATCGCCGACGGCATCCGGATCCTTTCCTCTCTCCCAGAGATCAAGCAAAAGATCCTTGACCGGGAGACCAGGGGATTAAGAACGAAGGTCGCCGTGTCCAAGCGAATCCTTAACGTGGACGTGATCAATCTGATCGACCGTTTTGGAAATGCCCTCTGCAAGACTAACAACGATCGGGACGAGTATGCCCTCATGCATCTGGTAAGGGAGGCCCTTAAGGGAAAGGAGATTGTCTCCACGGAGATCTTTACCCCCAAGGAGGTGGATATCGAGGATGATACGAGGCAGACCTATGCCCGACAGTTGACCGTTAGATACCGTGTCACTCCAAAAGCGAGGCCCCTCAATATCGACAAAGGCCTGATGGGCATGTCCTTGGTGGCTTTGATTCCTGTGATGGATGAAGATAAGGTGATCGGGGTAGTGATGGGGTCCCAATTTCTGGTGAGAAACTATAAAATCGTGGATAAGATCGTGGAGAGTGTGGGGGAGGGGACAGCCACCATCTTTCAAGACGATCTTCGTATCTCTACTAATGTCAGGGACTTGGAAGGCCACAGGGCGGTGGGTACTCGGGTATCCGAGGAGGTATACAATCAGGTGATCAAGGAGGGAAAACCCTGGAATTCCAGGGCATTTGTGGTGACGGACTGGTACATCTCTTCCTATGAACCCATCAAGAACTATTGGGGAGACCGAGTTGGCATACTCTATGTTGGCACCAAGGAGGCCTTCTTTACTCCATTGAGCGAATCCATATTGAGGCGTATCTATCTCATCGTGATCGGGGCTCTCCTGTTTACTATTCTTCTCTCCTCGAAGATTTCCAGAACCTTCACCCACCCAATACTGAGCATTATCGCGAAGACCAAGGTCATTGCTCAGGGAAAATTGGATACCAGAATCGATATCGAGAGCAAGGATGAATTGGGGGAACTGGCAGAAGCTCTCAACACCATGAGCCAGAAATTACTGGAGAACAGGGATGAGATTCTCACCAAGCAGAGAATGGAGAGGGAGCTTGAGATAGCCTACCACATGCAGAAGAGGCTCCTGATCGAAAAATTTCCCGAGGTGAAGGGTTTAGAAATTGCTGGTGAGTGTATTCCCGCCACAGAAGTGGGAGGCGATTTCTACGACCTCCTCCGGGTGGGCGATGGCTTCAGTACCATCGTCATCGGCGACGTGGCGGGGAAGGGTATGCCCGCTGCTATGTTCATGGGGATCGTCAGGAGTATTATCAGGGCGGAGGGTTTTGAGAGCCTCAGTGCCTCTGAGGTCATGAAGAAGGCCAACCGATTGATCTGCTTGGATTCTAAATCCGGCATGTTCGTTACCATCTTTTACGCCATTTACAACGAGATGGACAGAACACTGGAATATTGCAACGCCGGACATATATATCCCGTGTTGTACGACCCGGGGCCCCAAAAATTCACCTATCTCAATACGGAGGGGAGGCCTTTAGGAATAAACACTGAGAGTAATTATGAGGCAAAGAAGCTCATCCTGGAAAGGGGCCAGATTCTTATCCTGTATACTGACGGCGTGGTAGAGGCAGTTGATGAGAATGAGGTACCCTTAGGAGAGGGTAGGTTGAGGACTTTCATCCGGGAACATTCTCAGGCCTCTGCCGTTGACATTGTTCAAAAGCTGAAAGGTGAAATTGATCTGCATCGGGGAACCGCCCCACAATTCGACGATATAACTCTCATTGTAGTCAAGGGCATATAATTCTTTCGGTGGACCAACCCAGGGGTTGGCAAATGCCTGCCTATTCTTGCTTCTTCCCTTTTCCCTTTTTTTCCTTTTCTTCCCGTAAGGCTTTTTTGGCTCGGTCGAGCTTGAATCTCTTGGAGCTATAAGGGGTCATGCGGGAGGTGAGATTCCAGGGGCCGTTGAACCCCTTCCTCTGTTCGGCCGATTTCTGCTCCATCCGTGCGATCAATTCCTCCGCCTGTCTTTCCTCCTCTGTCTCATCTGAGGTGAACTTCCTCCCTTCTATCTCCTCCAACTCCAGCGGGTGGTGAAGCTTGATCTCTTCTTCCGATATCTTCCCGGTGATTTTGGCCCAGTTCATGGGATAGACTTCAGGATCGAACATGACGGAATAGAGGTGCCAGACGAGGATCGTCATGCTTGCCAGGATAGCCTCATAGAAATGGATTATCCTGGCCACGTTTACACCCCAACTGGGTAAAAAGAGGCTGAAGGTCTTGGGATACCAGAGGATGAATCCCGTGACCGTCATGACTAAGGTTCCCCACAGGGCCCCAAAGTATTCGATTTTTTCTATGTAGCTATACCGCCCAAATCTTGGCCGTTGTTTTGATATACCAAGATCATATCCAATCAATTTGAAGGCATCCAGGAGGTCTTGGAAGACAGGGATCAGGGCTATCATGTGGCTCCGCCCTCTTTTGGTTGATATCATGTAAAGGACGTGGTAGATGCCGAGGAATACGGTAATCACCCCTGCTACCCTGTGGAGGAGACCCCTCATGGGGCTGGCAGGAGGGTGGAAGAAAATTCCCACCCACCAGGCATCGGGATATTTCAGGGCGAAGCCCGTGATCACCAAAATGGTGAAGCTTACCGCCAGGAGGCCATGTTGAATCCTCTCGTTAACGGTGAGCCTCTCGTAGTACTTCACTCCCTCCCGTTTCCTCGCTGCCAGCCACTTCCGGATGAAATCGATTCCCCCGTGGACATACATGAAGACGACAACGAGGATGATCAGGATAATATAGAAAACTCTCACCCAGGAAGCTATTTTGTCCCCGATGGGGCCGGCTCCCGTTGAAGGCGCAAAATGGACGGGAAATTTGGCGAAGTTCTCTGAAGCGCCGGGGTGGCACGTGCCGCAGGTTTTCGTGAGGTTGGATTTATGGATCATCGACTGTGGATCACTAGACGGGCGGATGTCGTGGACCCCATGACAACTAGCGCAGTTGGCCGCAACTACGTCTCCTCCTTTCTTAGCCAAACCGTGGTAGCTATCCAAATAGGACTTGACCTTGAGGGTGGATACGCCGTACTCTTTCGTGATCCACTCCGTCCCATGGCATTGAGGGCACGTGGTCATGGCGATCTTCTGCTCCGCAACGGATGAATCCGGGTCAACCTTGGCCTTGATGCTGTGGATACCATGGCAATCCGTACAGACGGGGGATCGTCCCAACCCCCTTTTCGCCGCAACCCCATGAACGCTTCCCTCATATTCCTCAAAGGCCTTGGGGTGACATTTCCCGCAGGTTGCGGAGACATTCTGTCGGGAGATGAGGGACTCGGGGTCCAAGGGGCCCTTGAGGTTATGGGCACTGTGGCAGTCGCTACAGGTGGCCGCTCCCGCAATACCTCTCTCTACGGCGCGCCCGTGAATGCTCTCCTTGTAAATAAGCCCGGGCAACACCCGGTCGGGAATGCCGCGATGTTCCCTCACGAAGGCCACATCTGCGTGACATCGGTCACAGGTCTCCTCCAAATTCAGGGGGTTAACCTTTGACATAATGTGGTCTTGGGGGTAGACGTAATGATAACCGTGGCAGTCGCGACACCGAGCCGAATCCCCCACACCGCGTTTGATAGCCTCTGCATGGAGGCTCCCCTGGTAAACTCTTTCAATTTCCTCATGGCATTGGCCGCAGTTGACAGGTTTAAGCCTCGCGGCATGTTCCGCCTCCATATCCTCCAGATCCGCATGGCAACCTACACATGAGATCTCTGCATGAACGGAGTTTTCCCAGTTCGCCTTGTCCACATATAAGGAGACTTCCCTTCCTGATTCATCGACCTTGACTAACCCCTTGTCGCTATGGCATTCGAAGCAGATGCTGTCATCCATTGCCCAGAGATTCCCCGGGACAGGAACAATTCCAAGGAGCAAGAGCATCAAAGTCAGGCCGCACAATTTTGTCTTTATCCTTCCCATTCACGATCCCTCCTTCATACTTTGTGATTTTTTTAACATATGATCTTTCATTTGTCAACTAAATTTTTAAGTAATACTTAACGTTGAGAAATCGGGAATGACCCTATAAGAGGCCTTTACAGGAGGGGAATGCTGTGCTGAAAAAAGCTGGTTTTGCACACTGATCCTACGTGTAAGCTTTGAAATGAGGTTGGCATATATGATCGTCCTGGGCATTGCTGTTTCTTTGTAATCCTTCAGTTTTTTCTCGGAAGCAGTTAGGGTCCGGCCCAAAGATGTCTCCGAAGTAGGCATAAGCGCGGGCCCTGCACCCCCCACAGATGTCTCGGATTGAACAGCGTCCGCACCAGCCTTGAATACTTTCCCTGTTTCTCAGTCTCTTCAAGAGGGAATTTTTGGTCCAGATTTCCATAAGGCTTTTTTCCCGGATATTTCCGATCTTCAACGGAAGCATATCGCATGGCCTGATAGAACCGTCAGGATCTACCGCAAGGAGAGTGATGCCTGCAGAACATCCCTTGGAGAAAAAAGCGGCTCCCGCCTGGATTCGACCATAGGGAAGAAGGTTCATTGCCCCTCGGACCAGTTGATTAAACGAGAACTCCCTGAGCATTCTATCGGTAACGAGTGGGGCTTGGGGAGCCGTCGTCGATATTTCCAAGGGACTCTCCCGCAAGATCTTACAGCGATTCTCTGCAATAATGAGATCGAGCATTTTCTTTCTGCTTTCACCGTCCAGGTCCAATTCGATCTCATTGCCTCCTCGTCCACCGGGAACGAAATTGAAGATAATAATCCTCTTGCAGTCCAGTTCTTTGGCCATCTGAACGATTCTGGGGATCTCCCGGAAGTTGGCTTTGGTGGCTGTGATTGAGATTCCCGTGTCCAAACCTGCATCCACGGCGTCTTGAATCCCCGCAATGGCCTTTTCCCAGCATCCCTTTCCGCGAAGGACATCGTGGATTTCCGGGGAAACAGAATCGACACTGACTTTGACGTAGTCGAGGCCAGCTTCCTTTAGGCAAAAGGCATTTTCACGGTTTAGGAGGGTGCCGTTGGTGATGAGAACGGTGTATAAGCCTCTTTGATGGGCTTCTCGAATCATTTCAGGCAAATCAGGAACAGTCAGAGGTTCGCCACCGGCGATCATAAGGGCATTGGTCCCCGCTTCCGAAACTTGCTGAATCAACTCAATCCTCTCGCCTCGGGTTAGCTCGTCTTTCATGGGGTTTTGATCGGCATCGACATGACAGTAAACGCAATGGAGGTTACATGATCGAGTAATCTCCCATACCAGGATGACGGGTGCCCCTGAGGGCTGTGGAGTGCTCGCCCCAAAATGGGCGAATCCCCGAAGGTAATTGAGAATCAGATGGCGAGTGTGTTTTTCCGACAAGAGCTCCCTGAACACAGGACGGTCTACCGCGAGCCAGGCCCTCGGTATTTCCAAAAGAAATCGATACGCCAACACTTGCAGGCAACACAGCCAAGGAATGGAGATTTTGTTGTCCCCTTTTTCACCATAGTGAGCCATCGCCCTTTCCAGGTGATTGTCGCGGCACAGAATGCACCGAGAGTTGGAGCTTTTCAAAAAGGGGCGGAAAAGGGGGAATCCCGCCAACCGCTGGAACCGTTCAATTGTCCCAAGGGTCGGGGTCGAGTAAAGGGAGCGACTGAAGGATATTTTCATCTGGGCTGCTCCCGGGCGTTCATTTAAAAGGCCTGTTGTGAGGAAGGGAGAGTTTCATTCCTAGCATTGCTCTTGTGAAGTAAGGACCACGCTCAAATGTTTTAGGTTGCTGATTAGACACTCAACAACTGAAGGATAAAGAGTAAAAAGCTCAGCTTTTGGGTTGTTCCACAAGCCCTCGGTAGATAGCAAGGATAAGCGATGAGAGGAGGTGTTGGCTAATGGTTTCAAATGATAATTGAAATTGGGGGGTTGTCGACCTGCCGTTTTACTTCTTTTCCTCATCTCGGTGTAAATGTAGATTATGATCCTTGTAATCAATTTGGAACCCAACGATCCTCGCAAAAACATTAAAAGGGTCATGATATGCCTCGTTACAGTTCCTCAATTGGCCTCCCCCGGGATAGATGGTAAGTGAATGTTAAACTTCAATTTGTCCTGGATTGGTGTCGACCGTCAAAAATCGCCAAGAAGAGACAAAATAGGGGGAGGATAAAAATCATCAAGCAAAGGCCGATTGCGACAATGATAAGGGTAGTCTTCACCATACCCATCCCTCCGCCTTGGTTTTTGAATAGAACCCCCAAACCTCTAGTCTGGGTTAAAGGGTTTTGTTAAGTATAAGTTAACATTTTATGTCTGCCCTGTCAAGATAAAATGAGGATATGGGAATACATAATCCCCGCATATTACGGCGTCTTAGCCATTTTCACGTGTTTCTTGTCCTTTGATTAATAGAGAATTGCGGACTTCACTTGGATCCATGCCTTGGCGGGATCGAACTGGAGAATGACCCCATCACTGAGATCTACACCAATTCGATGATCCTCTCGGGTGTTTCTCCGAAGGATTTGGATACTGCAGTAATCCGACCGTTAAGAACGCCTAGCCAAAATCCGAGGATATGGCGCGTAGAGAGGAATGAAGAACTCGGGTTAAAGGGTGCAAGTGCTTGGAGTGATGATGACCTGATTTGAACTCTGACGAAATGTTAAGATTCTACCCCTAGCACAGGCTAACCATTGTCAAGAAGGCACCTCAGGAGCGGCGAGTTCGAGAAGTGGGGTTCAAGAATAGTAGCTTGGCTGGATTCGTATCGCCTCCAGATGTGATGGATTTTTCGGAGAAAAGAGTTGACGAGGGTTGGAAATTAGTGTTAAGTAATAGTTAACAAATCGTTATTATTTTGAATTTTCCACGAGGAAAAGGGGGTATGGGCGGTGACAAAAACCGATTGAACCGTTATGAAGAGGAAAGCAAATGAGAATAAGGGATATCATGACTGAGAATCCCATCACCGTGGAGTGCGAGGCTTCCATTTTAGAGGTTAGGAGAGTTATGGAGGAGAACAAGATCCGGCTGCTCCCCGTAGTGAATAGGGGCACGCTCGTCGGGATAGTAACTGAAAGGATGATCTTGCAGGCTTTTCCCTCTTTGGCCACGTCGTTGTCGATTCACCGAGTCCGTTATCTTATGGATAAGGCGAAGGTCAAGGATATCATGGTCAAAAGCCCCATTACCATTCCTCCAGATGCGAATTGTGGAGATGTATTACTTTTGTGTCAAAAAAAAAGGGTTGAGGGGTTTCCCGTTGTGGACATGGGAGAATTGGTGGGGGTTACCACGGAATCCGACTTGGTCCGATTTTTCAGGTGCACATAATGGGGGAAGGAGAGGGCATCGACTTTATCATTAACGGGGGGAACCCAGCGCTTTGCCCTGTTTAAGGAAGTCGTTTCCATCATCGATAGACTCGAGGTCACCGTCGTGAGTATCATGACGTATGTTGCGCCGGAAGAGGTGGATTGTACCCTGATCATTCGAGTAAAAAAGCAGAACCTAGATCCCCTCATCAGCCATCACAAGCAGATTAAGTCTTAGGTGACCTATCCAAGGGCCTTTCTGCTTGTGGAAAGGGAAATGTTGGTGGAGTTGCCACGGAATGCGGAATCCCGCACCCTTGGTCAGGAGGATTGATTGCCGTCAAAAAGCCGCTTGACTCATGGGGTTTAAGAATGGGCGGCTTGCGACGACGAGGCTAATAAGAGCACGAAAATAATTGCAGTGAGGAAAAACCTCAGAGTGGACATTCTCATGTTCCACTATTGGCAGAGTCGAACGAGAGTCATCGGAAACAAAAATCGGGGAATAATCCGACTCTTTCGACTAGGTTTAGGGGTCTTTCAAGCGGACACTTTGGCAATAGTTCTTATTTCGCTACCCTTATATTAGCTGCCCGGAAGCCTTTAGGCCCCCTCTTTAGCTTGAACTCCACACTGATGCCGCTTTCCAAGACCTCGAAATCCTCCCCCTGTAGAGCGGAGTGATGGAAGAAGACATCCTCCCCATTTTCCGTCTTGATGAAGCCGAAGCCCCGGAACCGGATAAGGCTCTTTATCTTACCTTTCAAACCTTTCATCTCCTTCCTCAAAACATCTATGAGCATCAATTTTGCCCTTCTAAGAGTTGAATGGCTTCCTTTGAATCATTTGTGTGGTAAAATAGATCAAGAGTCTTAGAGGTTCTGAGTATCCGCTTCGCTCTTTCCCGTAAATTGAGCAGTATGAGATTACCACCCTTACGCTTGAGTTCGTTCGTCAATGAGAGGAGGACCTTAATTCCAGCACTGCTCAAAAAAGTGACACCTGAGCATTCAAGGATGATCTTTTTGGCCCTCCTCAATACGGGTTCAAGGGAGTCCTCTAGTTGTGACGCAAAATACGAATCGAGTCTGCCCTTCACTTTGATGAGGTGAATGTCGTGTTCTTTGAGGTATGAAATATCAAGATCCATAGCTGTCTACCTCTCTGGATTAGGCATTTCGAGCATTAAGAGCCTCTATTCTAGGTAAGGGCTGGCTGAGCATACTAAACCTAACTGTCAAGACTATCAGCCCCCCTCTTTAAACGGTAAATCAGATCGCCAGAGTCATCATCGGGTTTTGCCCCCATGATCCTTTCTACTAACCCTTTGGCCCTTAGATACTCCAGCCTCTCTAAGATCTCTTCTTTCGTTGTGCGCCCCTTCAATGGGTCGTCTTCACCACATTCGTACCAGAGCTGTAAAAGGTTCAAGTGTTCGTACAGGGAAAGGATTCGCAAGATATTCGGGTCAATCGTGTCTAGCTTGTTCTTTTCCTTCACCGGGGTGCCGTGAGTCTTTTCGGCAGTGCTTTGTTCGTTTAATGGGCGATTAGGACAGGCGATTCGTAACGTTATAATGTTAAGTATAAGTTAACAAAATCCCGCAATTCTGTAAAGAGGAAATTATCCAAGCTGCAACTCGGAACCAAACGTCATTCGCCATGGCCACGATGGGAGTACTAGGAAGGTTTGGATAACAGGCGGTGTAACTTTGGCCTCGTCACCGAATGCCTTCTGAACTAAAGAACGCGAAGAATCTTCTTGGCACGTGAGAGTTACAAAGGAAAGGCTTGTTGTGGTGAAGTTCACGAAAGTACCGCACCTTTAACACAGAATTAGTTTATGCCAGATTACCCAAGGATGAGAAAAGGAGAAGATAGATCGCTCCATACATACCCAGGAGGATCACGTGGTAGGAGAAGATGTGGGAATTCCCCGGGGACTCGGTTGTCTGTCGCTCCATTGCATGGATCTTATACAGGACGTAGAAGGCCCATCCAATCCCTAGGATGGCAAGAATAATCTGCACAGTCCATATGAGATTGATGGAGATGAGTATGTTGGATGGATTTTCCATCGATGGTGCGAATGAGAACCTGGTCAGTTGCAGTGTCAAACCGCTGCCTCCCGGCAGATAGCGAAGATGATTGGCAAAATGACCACAAAGGGCCAAGGGGATGAAGGCGAAGCCATAACGGGTAGAGTTCGCGCCTATCCCGGTTAGTTCCCCGGCACGATTGAAGAGCAACCGGGGAAATTCTAGTAGGAATAAGGACAAGAAAACGATACCAATGAGGAGGACCGTGTAACTCAGATCGCTATCGAACCTCCGGAAGGGGATCGGGGATCCGAAAAAGAATCCGAACTGGGGCAAATCCGGCAGGATTTCCACAAACAGGAGGCCCGCGAGAAGGAGTGAAAAGAATGCCGCTCCTTTCAGCGGTTTCGTCTGCGTCCATATTTCCTGTCCCGGCACACGCAAATTCAACTGGACCGACCTGTAGGGACAATTTCTGAAGCAATAGGTACAAACCCGGCAGCTCTGGTTATCTTCGAGGAAGAGGGGATGACGCAACATAGGACATCCATAGGTCTTTCCCCCTTTGAAACATTCGTGGGTTTTGCACTCATTGATACAAACGTTGGTATTGGCTCGCACTTCCAGAATCGAGGCCATCGCATAGATTCCGCACATATTGCCGAGGGCACAGATGTACCGACACCAAACCTTCCTTTCGAAAATGAGGCTGAAAATGATGGCCCCTAACGTAATGGATAGTAACACGAACCCAGTAGGCAATGGGAATTCACGGGCCCTCGTCACCCTCTCCAACCAGAGGATAAGCACGAAGAGAAATGCGGGTAACCAGAGTTCCGTGCGCTTCAAAATCCCCGGTAGTTTCCATTTGAGGCTGAAAAACCTCTGAATAAGCCCTGAGACGGTCCCGATTGGACAGATAGCGCACCAGCTCCTGGCGGAGAAGAAGGAAAGAAGAAACAGGCTTGGCCACCAAACGGACAAGACCAGGATATTACCGATATTTTTTCCGCTCTCCTGCACGCCCCAAAAGAGCGAGTAACATATAAAGCCGAATACGAGCACGGTGAAAACACGGACCAGGGAGGGGTACAGGCTGCTCTCGAAGTAGCCCCGAACTAATGCGTTTCTAAGCAGGTTGTACTTTCCCCTTCCCTCAACGGAGGGAAGTCCCAGATAGACCTGATCCGGGAAAACGGTATCTCCCTCGGCCAGAACGACGGCCCGCTCCACCACTTCTTCGAGTTCGCCGACGTTACCCGGGTATTGGCGCGTGAGAAAGAGGTTCATCGCGTCCGTTGAAACTCTTGGAACGGCCTTTCCCATTTGCCGGGCCGATTTTTGGGTGAAATGCTCCACCAATTCAGATATATCCCGTTTCCGTTCCCGCAAGGGAGGGACTTCAATATCATTCCCCTCAAGCTGGTCCAAGAGCCCCTTGAAAAATGTCCCTCGTTTCGCCATTTCCATTAGATCCATCTCTGTAGTCGCGACGACTCGAACATCAACCGAAAGCGTCTCTCCACCTCCAAGCCGTCGAAACAGTTTTCTCTCCATGAAGTCTGCCAACAGCCTTTGGGTATCATAGGGGAGCCTATCTACGTTCTTCAAAAGGAGCGTTCCCTTGTCGGCCAATTCTAGATAACCCAATCTCCGAGCGGTTCCCTTGGCAAAGGCCCCTTTTTCATAGCCAACGAGTTCGGATCCCCAGGCCTCCCTCTCCAGCGATTCGCAATTGATAACGATGAATGGCTCCTCTTTTCTCACCCCCTGATAGTGGATTGTGCGCGCCATCAATTCCTTGCCGGTTCCGCGCTCGCCCCGAATGAGGGCCGGGCGGGAGTTCACAGAGGCCTCGCTCACGAGATCCAAGACGGACCGCATCTTTTTTGAACTCCCTACCGGGTGACTATACCGAAACTCCTGTTCCTGGCGGAGAAATCGGTTGAAGGCGATCTCTTTATCCCTGGCCTCTTTGATCTGCTCATCGACTTTACGGATGCGCTGGGAGAGGATCGCGATGAAATGCCGATTAATGCTGGGATTTTCCTGTAGTACCTCATCAAAATGCATTTTATAGAGGACCAGAACTTCCGTATCTTCAACCGCCTTGGTGGTAACTCCGCCGGGTTCACCGGTCAATAAGGACATCTCCCCGAAATAGTCTCCCGTGTGATAGTCGGCAAGGGTGATTTCTGCCCCCTCAACGTTGACCTCAATGGCTTGAACGTGCCCCTTCTTGATGATATAGAGGCAGGCTACGGGAAGGTCCTTTTTGGTGATAAGAAGACCCCTTGGAATTTCTTCTTCGAAGAGCCGCGAGGCTACCTTTTGTCTGGCTTCATCCGATAAATCCTTGAATAAGCTGATTCCCTTGAGGAAATCCGCCAATTCCTTGTTTTTTTTTTCCTCTAAGGGTCTGTTAGGGTTTTGTTGAGTGAATTTGCCCATATACATTTTCCCTAATCAGGTTTCCCTCCAAACCTAATTCAAGCAAGAAAATTGTTGCCGAATACACCACCAACGGAGACGCTGTACTTTCATTATACAATAAACTCCTGGACCAACAGAAGGAAATCCCAAAAAATCGGCGGGATGTGGGTTGTCAAAAGTCCACCGTTCCTCCCAGATTTCGGGGAAGTTTGGGGTTAGTCATGTCGTTAGCGAGATGAAAGGCTTGAGCTTTGAGATTTCAGAGGAACAGACAATGGTCAAAAAGGTCTTGGTTGCTCCCAGGGAAGATCGCGTCTCGGTCGCGCCAGAGGATGTGGATATTGGGTATACCAATGGGAGTGTTGTCTCCTGTGCGTCTTCTTTTTTACTAATGAGTACATAGTTTCACCAATGTGAATGCTCCCAATATCAAGGTGGCAACCCCGATATAGATTTTCATTTTGCGTGTTTGAATTCTGCTTACGCTCCATGCGCTCATAGGAATCGAACAGATTCCACCTAATGCTAGGGGGCCCGCCAATGCCCAATTGATTACACCACCGCCTATCACATAGGCTGCCAATCCCACCATGCAGGTCAATCCCTCGGCGAGAGAGGTAATGCCCACGGCGTTATTTCCCTTGATACCGGAAAGAAGTTGCCCCCCTGTGACAAGCGGACCATATCCTCCACCACTTATGCCTTTGTTGAAAGCAGCGACAGAACCCAGGATGAAGATTTTCTTCCAAGAGAATGGATAATCCTTATTGAGGGTCATCAAAATCACACCCCCCATAGATAAGACCAATAGGCTAATGTAGGTCTTTAGAGCCCAAGATGGAAGCCTGAAGGCTATAGCAACCGCCATCAATGACCCTACTATGCTGCAGGTAGCAAGGGAAAGTGCTACTTTGGGGTGATTTGATCCACGAGAAAAGTTGACGTTTCCAAACTCATGGTGAAAGAATCCAGCCATCACCCCTGTAACGAGTTCAGAAAGGAGAATGCATGGGACGACTTGGAGGGGTTCAAACCCCAAGATGAGAAGGATAGGGGTGAGTGTAGTGCCATACCCCATGCCTAACGTGGAGTCCATGTATTCACACAAAAAAGCCATGGAAAAAATAAGATACCAATAAGGAGTAAGAAGCCCGGCCATGGATATGATGTGGAATCCCCTCATGGTTATAGGGATAATGAGAAAGAATCCTATCGCTGAGATGAGGACCATTGACCAAACCGCCATGGCACGTTTCATTTTTGTACCCCATTATTGTAATTACACTCATATGACACTCTTATAGGAGTGTTACATAAAAAAATTCATTGTCAAGAAAAAAGTGCACCTTCTCCTTATGTCAGGAGATACCCTCACCCCTGGACATATCGGGGTTGGGAAGTGTATTGATCATCGAATGTGAGCAGGAGCGGTAAGCCCAGCCCGTTGGAAGCTCGAACGGTGACTGTTCCCCGGGGACCCCGAAAGGATCAAGAGCACTGATGTGAAGGAACAGGAGGGATGGATAATCTGCTCATAGTTAGTGGGTTAGAAGTACTGCCTGAATCATCGAGAAATACCAGGGAAGATAATGGATAGGATTTCTCCACGTACCTCTGTTCGTTGGAGAAGTGCTGGGGGGGAAGGTGGTGAGAAAGATCTCATTGACCTTTCCGTGATCCTTCGATATTCCCGTGCGGGCTCATGGAGGTGTTGTGCTCATAAGGAGCACGCAGCAATGACACCATTGAATCGGGACAGGGGTCATCCTCGGAGAGCAGTCCTATTGACAGAAAGGGCGGGAGGTTAACTCCACGGCCTGCGCTTCATTCTCGCCCGGCAATGAGGGTCTCTACAACGGATGGATCGGCGAGGGTTGATGTATCCCCGAGATTCTCGATATCTCCCGCGGCTATCTTTCTCAAGATCCTCCTCATGATCTTTCCGCTTCGGGTCTTGGGCAGGCTGTCTGCAAAATGGATCTTATCCGGTGTGGCAATAGGGCCTATTTCCTTACGGACATGACCTACCAAGGTTTTCTTCAGGTCTTCCGTCTTTACGACGTCGGATTTCAGCGTCACAAAGGCATAAATCCCTTGACCCTTGATATCATGGGGATACCCCACAACGGCCGCTTCGGCCACCAATCCATGGGAGACGAGGGCGCTTTCAATCTCCGCCGTTCCCAGCCGGTGTCCCGATACGTTCATAACATCGTCTACCCTCCCCATGAGCCAGAAATAGCCATCTTCATCCCTTCTGGCCCCATCTCCCGTGAAGTACATCCCCGGAAACTGGGAGAAATAGGTATGTACAAACCTTCCCGGATCGCCATAGACGGTCCTCATAATCCCTGGCCATGGCTTGCGAATGCAGAGATAGCCTCCCTCGTTGACGCCACATTCGGACCCGTCTTCTCGGACCACCACGGCATCGATACCGGGAAACGGAAGGGTCGCGGATCCCGGTTTCATGGAAATTGCACCTGGAAGGGGGCTGATGATGCTTCCCCCCGTCTCAGTCTGCCAATAGGTGTCCATGATGGGGCAGTTTTCCTTTCCGATCACTTTGTAGAACCACATCCACGCCTCTGGATTAATGGGTTCCCCCACCGTTCCCAGGATTCGTAGACTACTCAAATCCCTTTTGCGGGGCCAATCATCTCCTTCCCGGGCTAGAGCCCGAATTGCGGTTGGCGCGGTATAGAAGATATTTACCCTATATTTTTCCACGATCTCCCAAAATCGGTCGGCCCTGGGGTATGTGGGTACGCCTTCGAACATCAAGCTCGTGGCCCCCAGGGCCAATGGGCCATAGACGACATAGCTGTGGCCGGTGACCCAACCAATATCGGCTGTACACCAGTAAGTATCTCCATCCTTTACGTCGAAGATCCATTTCGTGGTCTGCAACCCGTAAAGGAGGTAGCCACCGGTGGTATGAAGCACTCCCTTAGGTTTCCCGGTACTTCCGCTTGTATAGAGGATGAAAAGGGGATCCTCGGCATCCATCTCCTCCGGTTCGCAGTCTGACGTGATATCTTCGGCAGCCATCTCTTCTTTCCACCAACTATCCCTCCCCTTTTCCATGTTTACATCGATATGGGATCGTTCGGAAACAATGCATGCTTCAACACTGGGACATTCCCGCAAGGCGATATCCACGTTTTCCTTGAGGCCGATGATCCTTCCTCCTCGAAAGCCGCCGTCCGTGGTGACCACGAGTTTAGCCTCGCTGTCCAATATTCGATCTCTCAATGATTCGGCACTGAAACCCCCAAAGACAACACTATGAATTACACCGATTCGAGCGCAGGCCAACATTGCTATGGGAAGCTCGGGAATCATGGGCATGTACAAGGCAACCCGATCCCCCTTTTGGAGCCCTTTCTTCTTCATCACGTTGGCAAACTTGCAGACCTCTCGGTGAAGCTCTTGGTACGTATAAACCCGGTTCTGTCCATTGGGCTCCCCTTCCCAAATGAGGGCCGATTTGTTCTTTCGTCCATTCCGAAGATGTCGATCCAAACAGTTGTAAGATGCATTCAATCTTCCCCCCGTGAACCAACGGATCTCAGCCTTGGCGAAGTCTGTCTCCAAAACGCGATCCCATTTCTTGAACCACTCCAGTTGATCGGCCTTATCGGCCCAGAATCCCTCAGGGTCTTCAATGGACTTTTTGTAGATTTGTACGTATTCAGCAAGGCTTTTCACATCGGTCTCCTTGCTGAGGGCAGGTGGGGGCTCAAATATTCGGGTCTCTTCCATCACTGAATAGATCGCCCTTTTCTCCTCGACCATTGACATACCTCCCTTTCTACATCCTTACAACCGGAATTCTCACAATGGGCAATAAACCTGCCCGTTCCCCATACAACTTTCCTCACGGAGGCTCGCGTCGGAATTCTCCATGAATTACGGCGGTCGACGAATCACCAATCGCCCAAATGAGATCGGATGGTCCTGGACGGTGAAGGACTCTTAACGTTATCTCTGGTCGTGTTCACCGGAGAACAATACCAATTGACAGGATTTGACCATATCATAAGCCCTCACCCTTTTCAATATCATGTGCACCACGAAGAGTCTCCAAACCAGGTGAAAACCCACTTCTTTAAACGGAGAGGAAGAGGATTATTCTGGATCTCTCCAGGATGACCTCCTTGAGGGGCAGCAGCCTGAGGGCTGGCTCGAGGGGGTGTGGTGACGGCAGGCAATGCGGAAAGACAACGGGGCAAGAATCAATGAAGCTCTTGTTATGAGGTGGTTGCAGAAGGGGGTGCCGGAATTCGAGGACCCCATTTGGTATCGAATGCGGACAGAGCGTCAAGATCTTTCTGGCTACTCCTTTTCCAATATCTCCTTCGCCCTGAACAATTGGAAGAGCTTGGAATTATATGGTTTCACCTTGGGGGTAAGGGTCCAGGGGCCTTTGAATTCCCTTCTCCGCTCCTCTTTCAGCTTTTCCGCGCGAGCTATCAGGGCTTCCTCGTTGTCACCGATGGTGACTATCTGAAGCTTTTTTTCGATGTACTCCACAATGGATACGACCAAAAGAGCCACCGCTCCTATAGACACAATGATTGCCAAGACTGCCGAACCAAGGACAAGCATGATGGTAAAGGCCCACCAGAATAAGTTCATGTCGCTACTCCCTTTCAGGGTTTGCTACTACCCTGTACGTCTGGAGCGCTCACCGGTCTTGATCCTCTTTTTCCCAGGAACCGTATTGTTGAAAATAGAGCTATTTGAACCTTTTCTCACCACAGCGTATAGCAATATCCAAGGTATTCTCGTCATTTGCATAGGGGCACGTATACTTCGGGTTATACGCACAATAGGGATTGGAGGCCTTGTTGAAATCGATAATAATTCGGTTCATCCGAATCTGTTCCACCTCCAGATACCGCCCATCTTCATAGGTTTCTAAACCGTTGGTCCTATCCTTAAAGGGAAGAAAGAGATTGCGTCTTCCCAGATATCGGTAGATCGTGAGGACGAATTCTCGGCCGTCAACGCTCAATCTGAACTTGCCGTGTTTCACATATTTTCGGAAATTCCCCTTGTTGGTGGGGAGCTTGACGTATTCGGTGCGACCTTTGGGATTTCTTTCGATTTCGCCAACGAACATATATCGGAAATCGATGGGAAAGTACTCCAGTTTCTTGAAATGGATGATATCCTGATCCCTCAGTGGGGACCTGGGGTTTTCCTTGAAGAATCGATCTTTTTCGGCCCTTTCCTCCTTAATCACTCTTTCTCTTGATTGGAGCGAATTTGGGTCAATCTCCTCGCATAAACCGGACACATGGAGAAGCAAAACAATAGTTGCTCCTATAGAGAGGTATTTCCACCACGTTTTTCCGTTTAGACCACTTTGTTGTGTCTTCCCCAATATCATCCTATGGTTTTCTAGAGTAGAATTTGATGCCTCTCTTGGTAAGGTGTCGATACTGGTTATCGCTGCTCTCCCAAACCGGCACGGTGAATCCCAATTGCTTAGGTTTTTCCCTTAATCCCCGTAATTTTGTCCCACAGGGTCTTGACGAGATAGGCGATGGCCATGGATAGTAATCCAAAGATCATCATGGCCACAGCCGCACCGTAGAGAAATCTACCCAGATTGGCGTTACCGGTAAACAGCAACCCCTTTATGTACGTTACCGTCGTAACAAAGATAAAGATACAAAGCCCTAGAAAGAGGCTATAGAAAATCCACCAGAAAAAGGATCTTATATGCTTCCCATCCATCGGGATATCAAATCATCGATATTGAAGCCTCATATCGAGATTATTTCCTCTTGCCCAGCATAGGTTGTATCTGATCCAGATTCTTTTTGGCGGCCTCAATCAGTTCCGCTGCATATTCCACATTATGGACTCCTTTGCCCTCCTTGACCAAATTAAGATTGTATTCGGCATCCCCGAACAATTTGGTAAAGACAAAGGTATGTTGCCCCCTTTTCTCCAATCTTTGGATATGGTCCTTTATCCTTTTCAACTTCGGGTGAACTCGATTGAGCAATTCGTCCACCGTCGCCTTCCAGTCTTCCGCCATCTTTCCGTAACTTTCATCATGGCACTTGATACAGTTTGCCCTAACAGCCTTGAAGGATTCCTTATTTCCCTCAACGATACTGCGATGGCAATCCACGCATTCCACCACATCGGCCTTGACGGTGGGGAGGTCTTTGACGTCGATCCCCGTTTTCCCGTAAAAAAGCCTTTTTACGGTCAGATGACAATCTCCACAGGTTACCTTCCCCGCCCCCTCCCCGTGGTGGCACTCGGCGCAATTTTTCAGGTGCGTTTTGCCATGTCTCTCCCTGGGGGAATGGCAGTCGAGGCATTGCAAATCCATTCCCATATGGGCATCATGGGGGAATCGGATTTCATTGAAGGGAACGGTGCGTTCTTCCAATCCAACGTGACAGAGGCCAGTACACGTATATTCCGTCTTATACTCCTTGGGCCGATACCCTTTCTCCATGAGTGCTAAGGCTTCTTCCGTATTATTTTTCGCGTGGTTCAGGAGCTTCAAGGCGTATTCGATGTTGTGGACCCCCTTGCCCATCAGGGAGAACGTATAGTTGTGCCTGGCTTCGTTAATCAGGTTTTGGGCTTTTTTGAAGCGATGATCTTCTCCCCCTATCTTACCCGCTTCGTAGAGCTTCTTCTGGACAGTAAATATGCGACCGTTTACGTCATTCTCAGCCTTGATCAGGAGTTCCTTCCAATGCAAGAGCATCTCATCGTAACCCTCCCCATGGCATCCCACGCAGGACTCGGCTAAGGCCCATTCCGAATATCTGGTCGTATATAAGGCAGCCTTGCTCGCCTCTTGGGTCTTGTGGCATCCTACACAATCCACTCTGATTGTGAACATCTTACTGGGCGAATCGGCGACACCAATCCCTCCGGTCCCCGTATACATCTCCCGAGGCCCCATATGCATCTGTTCAATATGACAGTGATTACAACTCTCCGCAAACTTCGCCATGGTAGGCATTTCCCCTACTTCATGTCTTATCTCGGTATGGCAGCGATAGCATTCGATCTTGTGGTCGGTGACGTGCATTCGATGGGTAAATTCCGATGTATATTTCGTCGTGAGAAGATCGGGCTCATTATGGCATTCCAGGCACTTATTCTCAGGAACGTGGCCATCTCCTTTATTGTGGCCGACGTGACACTCAAGACAGCTCACTCCCTGTTCGATGTATCGCTTGTGGTTAAAGCTTATTCCTCTGATCGAGAGTTCGCCCTTGGGCTGAATATGGCAAGAACCACATTCCGCGCATGAGAGACAGTCCTCTTCACCCAGGGTTCCTGCCTTATAGAAATGACAGATGAAGCAGTCCGTTTCCGTAACGGTTAGGTGGGCACCTTGAACGATCTGGGCGTGGCACGTGGTACACCTCAGCTTCTTCCCCCTTCTCAACTCCTCCAGGTGTCTTCCATGGTCAAAGGCAACGTTCTTAAAGATCATTTTGCCCTTTAAATCCTCACTGCGGTGACATCCGTTCTGGAGACAGCTCGCGTCACTGATCTCCGCATGAGGCATGGTTGGTCCCTTGCCGGTGATAAACATGACCAGGGAGACCTGTCCGTCCTTCCATTTTCCCTTGATGTGGTTGAAAAAGCCGGGTTCATAATGACATCCGGCACAGGGAACAAAATTGTGGGTGGACGTCTTCCAGGAATCCACGTACACCTTCATATTATGGCAGAGATTACAGAAGGTAGGAGTTTCGGTGAATTTGTACATAGCCCCAGCTAAGATCACCAATACGAAGAGACAAATGCTCAGGAAGAGGACGACTCCCTTCTTATGTTCCCTCGTCCCCCGGCAGGTCTCCTTCCAAAAGGAGATCCAGAAGTTGGAAACATATTTAAATAGATCCCCTAGAGTCTTGAACCCACGTCTGATTACGGTTGCCATGAGCCCCTCGCTTTTTGTGAAAAAGAGTACATTTGCCTTGACTGAGAACGTAGAATAGTGTAATTAGATAGATTTGTCAACGGATTTCTGTAAATTCTTTGGTCTAGATCCAGCTTTTCCTAAGGTGTAGGGTATGCAACTGCAATTCATCCTACGGTCATTGGTTGTCTCCTTTGTTCTCTTCACTGTTCACCCCTCAGAAGCAAAAGGGGCTCAACAGAGGTATGATTTAACCATTGTCTACACCAACGATGTCCTCGGGGAAATTGAGCCCTGCGGGTGATTCAAAAACCCCCTTGGCGGTGTCGCCAAGAAGGCAACGGTAATCAAGGGGATGAGGGAGGAAGGGAGAAACCTCCTGGTAGTGGACGCCGGGAATATGCTCTTTCGAAAACCCCCCACTTCTCAAGCGCGGAGGAAAGAAGCCCTCTTGAAAGTTGATATTCTCCTCAGGGCGTATGAAGAGATGGGCCATTCCGCCGTTAACATCGGGGAGAAGGATTTGACGTTGGGCCTTAGACTCTTGGATGAGGTAGCAAGGAGGGTCAAGTTCCCGTTCATATCGGCAAATCTGATCGACAGAAAGACTAGAAAGACCGTTTTTAGACCCTTTGTAACGAAGGAGATCGCGGGAATAAAGGTTGGTGTAATCGGTTTGATGAGCCGTTGGGTCAATGAGGTCCTTAAGGAAAAAGAGCCATATTTGGAGGTCCTGGATCCCCTTGATGCGGTTAAACCATATGTGGAGGAGCTCCGGAAATCCCGTGATCTCGTCATCGTACTTTCCCAGCTAGGGGAGCGGGAGGATAGGGAATTAGCCTTGAAGGTCCCGGGCATCGATATTATCGTCGGTGGGAAGCGAGGTAAAAGGGTTAGGTATTCGAGGATCAGGGAGACCCTCATGTACCGCTTGGAATCTCGTGGGGGATATTTGGGGAAACTGGATTTATCTCTGGCCCGAAAAGGCAAGCCGCTGAACCTAACCGATTACGAGCAGAGGGAGCGTATTGTTAAGAAAATGGAGACCATCCAGGAGCGATGGATGAAGATTAAAGGGGAGATAGAGGAAGACACCGGAAAATCTCTCACCAAGAGGGAAGTGAGGGTGAAGCTGAAGGAACTGGGTATCCTGGAAAGAAGGGTAATGGAACTCCAACTGCGCCTCGTGGACTTCGACCAAAGGAACCTCTATAGGAACGAGGTTATCCCCATCCAGTTGGCCATTCCAGATGATCCGGTTATCGGAGAGATGATTGATGGATACGGGGTAGAGGTGGCAAGACTCTATGGAGTTGAACAAGCCGTTGAAAGAGGCCCGGAAAAGCCCCTGTCCGATGCTCAGATTTTGGCCATCATCCCGGAGAGTAGTTCTTATCGGGGGGCGATCTCATGTAAAAAGTGCCATAGACGAAATTTCGATGCCTGGTCCGCCACCAAGCATGCTAAAGCAACCCGAACGATATCCGAGGCGTTTAAACAGAGACCCCCCTTGGAGGATTGTCTCATCTGTCATACTACCGGTTACGGGGATATCAAGGAATATCGGTTTGTGCAGGAGGTTCCCCTTTATCTCCGAGGGGTACAGTGTGAGGCTTGCCACAGATCTGCGAAGGGACACCCTGGTTTTGCGGCTAGATTCAGAAGGGTTACCTTAGGGATCTGCCGTAATTGCCACACGAGAGATCAATCCCCTGCCTTTCACTACAAGAGCTATCTGCTGAGAATTGGTTGCACCATTCGGAAGTGATCCCCACGGTTCAGCGAAGAAATGCCCATATGATCAGGAACAGGGCGATCAACCCCACGAACATCGCTCCGAAACCGGACAGTTGCCCCCACAGGTAGGTGAGAATCGCGGGGTGTTTAGCTTTAACGATATCGAGTTTCCCCTCGGCGACCAGCCTATCATAGTGCCCTGGCCGATCCTCGATGAATTCCACCTTTGGAAACCTGCCCGTGAAGATGCCCACGTCCATGGGAAATTTCTCGGGCCTGAAATGGACGTTGAAGAAATGGGCAGTAAAGACATACCCCGCAGCCAGGAGGGCTTCATCGGAATGGATAATATAGGCGATATTGAAGACCCACCCGGGGAGAAAGATCGAGAAGAAGTCGGGGAACCACAACATCAGGCCCGTGAGCCCGATGGCCAGCATTCCCCAGAATACCGCCAGGAAATCGAACTTCTCCCAATAGGTCCACCGGTCGAACCGTGGTTTGGGGCCTTTTCCAAAAAACCACCTGAACGTTTCCTTGATATCCTTAAGGTCCTGCCATCTCGGAGCCAGGGAGTCCGGTCCGAAGAGCCTCTGCAGAGGATTCCCCTTGATATCCTTCCGATAAAAGGCGAAGTAGACGATATTCACCAAGACTGCTCCGAAGTAGCCGAATGTGATGGCGGCGCAGATTCGGTGGATTTGACCCGCCATATGGGCTCCACCAAACAACTTCACTAGCTCCTTGGCCCAGAGGGAATGGGCGAATTTCAGGGGGAGGCCAGTTAAGACCAAGAGGATAAAGGTCACCATCATGATGAAGTGGATGGCTATGTCGAAGGTATCGAACCTCTGATAGATTTCCCCTGATTTTTCCACGTACGGGGGCAGGTATTCCCCTGCTGCCCACATCTTCCTTTTCTCCCGATAAGCCCGTTGCCACCACATGATGGAGTGAAACCACCAGAAGGCGAAAACGGAAAGGAGTAAGCCTGTCATGAAGACGAAGGCTGAATAGAGGAGGGGATAGTTCTCCTTGTCGTAGTGATTAGCATGGGCATACCACTGCACGAAGTTTGCATTGGCCCTGGTGTGACATTTACCACAGGTTTCGACAAGTCTGTTCTTGGAAGTGCTCGAACTGGGATTGTCGGACTTCAAGACACTGTGGTAGCCGTGGCAGTCGGCACACCCCGCCACGAAGGTAGGGTATCCCAGGTATTCCACCTTGCCGTGATAGCTCTCCTCGTAAGTTTCGTTTGCAATGAGCATGACCCTATTTCGCCTCATGATCTCCTCATCGGCATGACATTTCTGGCAAACCGTCGTATGGAAGGTGCGACGAAATTCAATGGTCTTGGGTTCCTCGCCCGAAAGGATGGGGATCTTATGAAGCCCATGGCAATCCGAGCAATCCGCCGAGTCCTTATTCCCAGCGAGGGCCGCTTGCCCGTGCACGCTCTCCGAATAACCATCATCCTCGTGGCACATCGTGCATTTTTCGATTACCCGGGCTTTGTCACCACTCCAGGGGGTGAGTGCGTGAATCTTCACATGGCAGTCCGCGCACTTTACATCATTAATAAAGTGGGCGCTGGCGTAATGTTGGGCTCCCGCGACCTTGTGGCATCGGTGGCAGGTGACTGGCTCGGCTTGGATTTTCCCGCCCTTTGCCGTGTGATCCTCGATATCGGTGATATCCCAGTGGCAGCTGTTGCAGGAATTGGCTCCATGAACCGATTTGGCGAATTTGGTCACATCGATATTTTCGTGGCATTCGAGGCACGTGGAGTTGTCGATACACTCCAGACAGTACTCTCTTCCCCGGATCTCAAACTTCTCCTTGGCCAGCTCCAGTTCTTCGCGGAATTTTAGTTCCTGAGCGGAACAGATCGCAAGGAGGGACGAGAAGGATAGGAAGAACAGCAGTGATGAAGAAAGGGAAACCCTCAATCTGAGTCTCATCGGGGAAACCCACTATTTTGATAAAAATTTCACAAACCTATAGTAACCTAACAAATATCATCCCCCTTGTCAAGGAGAACTCCCTCGGGTTTTTCTCGCCCGACACCAGGCTCAAGTCTTGAAAAAGCTTGGTCGTTCCTCCACCCCCGCATCAAGGGGTTCGCCTCGACTCTTTGAAATTTTTCTCCCCGGCTCTGATCTCCACGTCGAAATTATTCTCCTCCGGGGGGATGATACAGATGTACCTCTCGTTATAGACACAGGAGGGGTTGTAGGTCATATTGAAGTCGATGACCGTTCTATACCCCGGCATAACGATCTCCGCATCCAGGTAGCGTCCTCCCTCGTAGGTTCCCTCTCCATTGGTCCTGTCCCTGAAGGGGATAAAGAGATGATCGCTGCCGGGGGATTTATAGAGCTGAACAATAAATTCCTTGCCATTGATCTGAAATCGGAACATTCCGTATCGGATGTATCTCTTCTTCACCCCCTTATTGGTAAGGAAATTGGCGTAGTATTTAGGATTCATGATGTGGTACTTGTATCGTTCGATCTTTCCCTCGAACCGATACCTCAGGTCAATGGGATAATACGTTAACCCTTTAAAGGAACCACGTTGGGAATTATCCAAAGGTGACCGGGGGTGTTCCTTGAAGAAACGGTTTCTCCTCTCCCTAAATTCCCTGATGCGCTCGATGTTCTGTTGGTCGGTTTTCTCCTGAGGATGAACCGATACGCCCGAAAGGGATCCCAGTATAAGGAGAAGGACCCCCATAACAAGCTTTGGGCCTGATCTCGTAGGCATACCTTGTCTCCTTCCCTATTGTATTTCAAGGAATCCGGATCCCGACGCCCCCAGAATCATAGATGTTATTGAGCCCCGAGGGCTATCCTCATCTTTTCTGAGAAGTCTATGGGCTCAATCACCTCATAAAAACGGAGGTTTTCAATCTCCTTGCCTCGTTGATCAAGGAAGATGACCGTTGGGACACCCTTGATCCGGTACCGCTCCATCAAATATCGACTCCTGGGTTGAGTGGAGTGGGTGAGATCAACCCGTAATGTCAAGAATTGTTCTGCCTTGGCAATTACCGGTGGAGATGAAAAAGTTCGTTGTTCCATGATTCGACAGGGAACACACCAGTCCGCCGTGAAATCGATGATGACGGGCTTTGCCTGTTTCCTTGCCTCGTGGATCAACTCCTCATGATAGTCGAGCCACCGGATGCCTTGTCGGTGAAAGAAGAGGTGACCTGGAGCCAACACGAGATAGGAAGCGAGACAGAGGCCGGAGATGCCTGTACCCCATTTAATACCTCCAAAGCCTCTTAAGCCCTTACCAGATCCCTCGACCCATCCCAAATAAATCGAGCCCGTGGCCGCAATGGAGGCCTGCAGGGACCAATAGAGCTCGTTGGAGATGAGGTACCGCAAGAAATAGAGCGCCATTCCGAGCATGATGAAGCCAAAAACCTTCTTCACCCAAATCATCCATTCACCGGAGCGCGGAAGCCTATTGAGGCTTCCCGAGAGAATTCCCAGAAAGAGGAATGGGGTTCCCATGCCCAAGGCCAAGACAAAGAAGGTCCAAAACCCGAGGACTGGATTCCCCTTCTGCCCGACGTAGGACAATAATCCGATGATAAAGGGTCCGATACAAGGGGCAGCCAGAATCCCCACGGTTAAGCCCATGAAAAGGGCCCCGAAGATTCCCTTCGATGATTGCCCGGCAATCCTGGTGAGAAAGGCTGGAATCCTGATTTCATAGGCCCCAAACATGCTAAGGGACAAGCCAACGAGGACGCAAGCGATCAAGATGAGAACGAGGGGATTTTGCAGCGCTGAACCGAATAGGGTTCCCGTCAAGGCTGCGACCGTTCCAAGTATGGAGTAGGTGATTGCCATGCCCAAAACATAAGAAAGGGAGAGGACAAACACCCACCGCGGACTTCCTGCCCCTTGGGCGACGAAGAAGCCGATGGTAATGGGGATGAGGGGATAAATACAGGGCGTTAGGTTGAGTCCCAAGCCCCCCAGGAAGATGATAAAGAGGGAGAAGATGCCTCCTCTTTGAACGGGAATAGGAGGGCGAGTATCCTGGGCTGTGGAAAAAATCGTTTCTCCCGAGGACTGAAAAATTTCGGCGTGGATGGGGATGGCTTCCCCTGGATCCTCGGTGATGGGGATCGAGGTCGAAAAGGCTGCTTCCATCGGAAGAAGACAACTCTTATCATCGCAAGCCTGGTATTTTACCTTGCCCGAAATCCCGCTTTCCCCTGGGGCGGCTTTGGTGGAGACAGTGAGGTTCATGAAGATAAGTACTCTGCCCTCGTATATTTCCAGCTCTCCCTGGATAAATTGGAAGGTCTTGCGCTTGGGTTTCGGATAGTGGATCTCTTCCACTGTGAAGTTGGGATGGGTCTCCAGAACGACCTCTGTCGGAATGAGGGATGTTTCAAGGGGTGTGTGGGCGTTGATGTGCCACCCCTTTTCAATATCCAGTTGGAGGGCTAACCGTATTTCTCCCCCAGGGAGGGTGCTCTTTTTTGACAAGAATAGGTTGGTGGAAAGGACCTTTGGCTGAGCATGGGAAGCTGTGCCCATGAAAAGGACTAACAGAATGTGGATAATCGCTGGCCAATAGGAACAGCTTACTTCCTTCATATGGGTTATGACCCCCATGGAAGAGAAAACAAGGGGAGTTTCCTTGGCAATGGTCTAAGAGAGGGATTCAAGCGGAAAGTAAACGATAAATCCAAAGATCCCAAAGAGAAAATTCTTATTAAGACATACTATCATAGCAAAAATAACCAGCTTCGTCAATTTTGACAGCAGGTTGTGTGTTAGGAGAACGAGGAGATCATACCATTGTTGTAGCCTATATCCTCATGAAGGAACCGTACACTCGCCACGAGAAAAATATTTCCGTTGACAAAAGGAAAGGGGTCCTGTAAAAGGTTTCACGAATATGGCCTGGAAATTGCTATTATTCCTGGGTAAAAGGATTCAAGAAGAAAGGAAACGTGGTATGAGGAATTCCCTTATAGGAGTATTGGTGCTCCTTTTGATGGGCTGTGCAAATATCGTTCAACTTCACAGGGGAACCACCGATGATGACCTCACAAAGAACCCCCCATCGTACCCAGGGGACTCCCCCCCAGAGCTGGAGGAAATCTCCAGTATAGCTCCTGATGAGATGGCAGCACTCCTTCAGGTACAAGAGTTTTCCCCATCGGATCAGATTCTTGAAGGTGAGGAAGGAGAGGCGCAGGAACTCATTGTTGGCATTCCCGGTCCACCCTCGGATGACGAAGTTCGTGTCTTCAGCGAACCGGGTTTCCCCTCCGCGGAGCAACTGCTGTTTGGGGGAGAAAGAGCGGTTCAGCTGCTCCCCGACTTCCCTGGGGTAGATGAAGACATATTCTTCCTAAGGGCGGAGATAGTGTTTGAAGATCAAGGGTCATCCCAGGAAGAAAAGGGTATCCGGGAACCCGCCTTCGATATCCCCATCATCATCAACGGGAAGGTGGAGCAGTTCATCACATACTTCCAGACCAGGGGGCGGAAGGTCTTCAGTCGCTGGCTCTCACGATCAAGGAGGTATATCCCCTTGATGAAAGAGCTCTTGAGTGAGAAGGGGTTGCCCGAGGATCTGGTCTATCTGGCCTTGATCGAGAGTGGGTATAATCCCCGTGCCTATTCGAGGAAAAAGGCCATGGGCCTCTGGCAGTTCAGGTATAACACTGGGAAGCGATATGGGCTGAAGGTAGACTGGTGGATCGATGAGCGGAGGGATCCAGTGAAGTCAACAATCGCGGCCGCTCTCTACCTGAAGCATCTCTTCGATCGGTTTGAATGCTGGTACCTGGCGGCAGCCGGCTACAACGCCGGTGAGGGGAAGATCCTGAGGGCAATCAGGAGATACAAAACCGAGGACTTTTGGGAATTGACCAAGTATCCGTATTTGAAGAGGGAGACGAAGAACTTCATCCCTAAGATGATCGCCGCGGCCCTGATCGCCAAGAATCCGGAGGAGTATGGTTTTTGGGACATTTCGTACGAAGAGCCGATTCGTTTTGAAACGGTGAAAGTGCCAGACGCCACGGATTTACGGGTGATCGCCAGGGCATCGGGAACAACCTATGAGGAATTGAAACGCCTCAATCCAGAGCTGAGGAGGTGGTGCACTCCGCCCAATTACCCCGATTATGAGCTGAAGCTTCCATACGGAAGAAAGGAAATTTTCTTGAGAAACTACTCAAAGATTCCTCCTTCCAAGAGGATAACGTTCCGGAGGCACGTGGTTCGTTCCGGTGAAACCCTCTCCCACATCGCCCTTCGATACCGCACCAATATCGGGGCCATCATGAGGATGAACCGTATTAGAAACCACCATCGGATAAGGGCCGGTCGGTCTCTCATCATCCCTGTCAGGGGAAGCAAGAAATTCGAGAGAAGGAAGATGGCGGAAAGATTGGATGGGGGAAAAGATCTCTTTGACTCCAAGGGGCCGACTCTTGTCTACACCGTACGGGAAGGTGATACCCTCTGGGATATTTCACGTTCTGCGGGGATCGATGTTGAAACCCTCTGTCGTTGGAACGGAATCCGAAACGCCAGCAGGATCTACCCAGGAGATAGGTTAAGGATACCTGTTGACGACACCTCCACCCCCTTGAGCCCTGGAGGGGAAATCGTTCCCGCGAGAAATCCCAAGGGATAAACTCTGTGGGAGTGAATGAGAGCGGGTTTCCGCATTGATTCCTAACGGTCAGTTGCCGAAATCCCCCCTTCTCGCTTACGGGGGAATTTTGTGCCCATTTTCAAGCTCGCTCAAGTCGATTGAGGATTCAGGCACCACTTCGAGGTCCAGACTCCCCCTTCACGTTCAAAGGGCGAAAATTACCCCTCTTCCCCCTCGGTACGAATGATTCCAAGGGATTCTTTCTGGTGGTATAATGTCCCATCGACGCCCCTTCGGGTGGAAGTGGATTGAATTCCCATAGGGATGTAGGTCATCGATGCGGCGTCTATTAACCGCATTGCCGGAAGCTTTTCCATAGCGGCTTGGGCCAACCGCGTGTTGGTCAAACCAACGGTATGGGATGGGGAAAATGAAGATGAGCGATTTGGAGGAGAAAATTGAAGCCGCTCGGGGGGGCAGAAGGGCTCATCTCCTTTTGAAAAATGCAACGTTGATCAATGTCTTATCCGGAGAAATCTATCCCGCTGACGTGGCAATATATGGGGATACCATCGTGGGTATTGGTTCCTATGAGGCGGAACGGGAGATAAATTTGAGGGGGAAATTCCTCTGTCCCGGATTCATTGATGCCCATGTCCACATCGAAAGTAGTATGGTGATTCCTTTCGAATACGCTAAGGCAGTGGTCCCCCGGGGTACGACTTCCGTTATTAGCGACCCCCATGAAATTGCGAACGTGATGGGGATAGAGGGGATAACCCTCATGGGCGAGATGGCAGAGGGGATTCCCCTCGATACCTATATTATGCTCCCCTCCTGTGTCCCCGCAACGGAGATGGCGACCTCAGGGGCCTGCCTCGATGCGCGAGATTTGAAGGGATTGATGGATAAGGAGCTGGTGTTGGGCTTGGGGGAAGTGATGAACTTTACCGGTGTGATTCGGTGCATGCCCGATATGCTGAGAAAAATTGAGATGGCCTCGGGAAAACCCATCGACGGCCATGGGCCTGGCCTCATGGGAAAAGACCTGGCTGCTTACATTACCGCTGGCATTCGGTCGGATCATGAATGCACGAAGCTGGAGGAGGCCAGGGAAAAGCTCCGCAATGGGATGGCGATTCTGATCAGGGAAGGGTCGATGGCCAAAAACCTGGAAGACCTCGTTCCCCTGGTGACCTCCGAAAATGCCCGAAGATGCCTCCTCGCATCTGATGATCGTCACCCAGACGACTTGATGGAGGAGGGACATCTCGATTTCATCCTTCGCAAATCCGTTAGGCTCGGGTTGAGGCCCATTACGGCGATTCAGATGGCCACCATCAATGTGGCTGAGATTTATGGGCTCACGAATGTAGGGGCAATTGCGCCCGGCTTTAGAGCTGACCTCGTCGTCCTCGATGATTTGGAATCATTCGTTATTAATACCGTCTTCAAAGACGGAAGACTCGTAGCCAAGGAAGGGAAGATAATGCCCGGGATCATGAGCCCCAGAGGGATCGAGATGAGAAATACCGTGAGGGTGAAGTCCATCAGCCCAGAGGCGATAGTCATAAGGGCGGAAGGACGCCTTGCCAAGATCATCGAGATCATCCCCGGTCAGCTCTTCACGAGGGCAATCGTTGAGCCGATAGCCGTAAGGGATGGCAAGGCAGAAGCGGATCCGGAACGGGATATCCTCAAGGCGGCCGTTTTCGAAAGGCATACTGCTTCGGGGAACATCGGGCTGGGTTTCGTGAGGGGCTTTGGGCTCAAAGGCGGGGCCATGGGTTCGTCTGTAGCCCATGACGCTCACAATATCGTTGTCGTCGGAGATAACGATATTGATATGGCAATGGCGGCAGGCCAAATAGCGGAGATGGGAGGTGGCCTCGTCATCGCTCAGGGTGGGAAGATTTTGGGGTCTTTGGCGCTTCCCATAGCCGGGCTCATGTCCGATAAGGGCATCGAGCATGTGGGAAAACAACTGAAGCTCATGAGAAACATTGGCCGAGATATGGGTTGTGGATTGGAGGATCCCTTTATGGCCCTCGCCTTCTTATCCCTTCCCGTCATCCCTGAGCTCAGGGTCACCGATCGAGGTCTGGTTGATGTCGGTCAATTTCGGGTCGTCCCTCTCTTCGGGGAGTAATATCCGTCCTTCGCCTTTTTGAAAGCCTCTTCGGCCTTGGCCCGTTCGCCGATACGTTCGTATGCGAGTCCCAGATGCCGATATACCTGGCCGAGAAGGTTCGCCTGTGTTTCATCAAAAAAGGAGAGAGCCACCTCCAACACCCCGATAGCTTCCCTGTACCTGCGCTGGTTTAGATAGATGACCCCCAGGGTATCAAGGTAGTATCCCTTGTGTTCCGGGGTTAATTCCATGGCCCTCATTATCAGGTCTTCCGCCTTTTTGAGCTTCTTCCCCTGGGAAAGGTAGACCCACGTGAGATTATTGTAAAGGTCGCCATTTCTTGGTTCCATCTCGATGGCTTTTCGGTAGTACCGCTCCGCTTGACCGTAACGGCCCATTATGTATAAGAGCTCCCCCAGCCGGGTCAGAGCTGGAAGGAAATGCGAGTCCTTCTTCAGGGCCATTTTGTATTCCCTCAGGGCCGGTTCCGGCTCACCCTTTTTTTCGTAGATCGACCCGAGGGTGAAATGCTCCCGCGCAGAGAGTGGATCATCTCCCCGGTCCTCAAAGCCCAGGTGAGCGCATCCCGCAACCATCATGAAAAAAGGAATGGCTAAGAGGAGGGTGGAATTTCCAATGGATCTCCTGCTCCCCCGTGCGGGAGGATGAGGAGCGTCCAGTAGTCCATGTCTGCCCATGATCTTAAGAATCTCTCATAGGAGATGACCTTATTGATTCGCTTTCCCGAATGGAGTGTAAGGATTCTTCTGGCATCGTCGTAACCGATGACCACCGAAAAATGCCGTATTCGAAGGAGAGGGTAGCCCAAATCCTGGAAGACGATGAGAGGGTGATCCTTCGAGATATGGTCCTTTAAGTCGGATATGCTTCCCCTGTATGCTCGAGCATTGAACCCCATCTTTCGGGCAAAAATGATCAAATCGATGCTAAGGCTTCCCTTCAATCGTTCTTTGTAGATTCCCTCCGCAATCCTCCCTTGAGTTACTCGGCATCCATAGTAATTGAGTACACTGGCTAAGGCTGCGGGACCGCATTGATACTTGGTTTGGGGGAAAAAGGGGACATCGGAGATGTAATGTCTAATGCCAGGGTCTTCGGAACCCGCCTTCTCGACTGGAATGAGGCCATCCCGAGCACAACGAAGGGAAATGAGGCCCACCAGCAAACTCGTGAGAAGCAGGGCCTTTCTCATCGTCCGGTGGCGCCCGAGGGCCTCGGAAATTACCATTTCAGAACGTCTATGACTCCCGCTATTTCAAGGACAAGGAATCCGATAATTAGGACGAGAACGATTATGATGGCTGCGGTGGCGCCGTTTCCCCCTGGCTCCAAGGCGTGGATTTGGCTGGCGATCTGGTGGATCTGTTCATCATCGAGTTGGTGAAGGCGTGTCTCGATTTCCTCCCTAGTCAATCCGAGTTTCGAAAGTTTGTGTTGGACGAGTTTCGACTCCAAGAGTTTCTGTATTCTCTGGAGGTCGGCGTCTCTATGGCCGGTTCCATTCCCCTCGTAAGAGGATGGAATGAACATGGCTGGTGCACTGCTGGCAAAGGATAAGATTGAAAAGGCCACGGTGAGATACGACACAAATACCCTGTTACAAAAGAACCTCTTGGCGAAGATCATGAGTTCCCCTCCTTTTTCACGGGTTATCAATGCATATCGCCTATCAGAATTCCCCCACATTGTCAAGTCCAAATTGCATGGAAGTCTCCCAGCTTTTTCTCTTTAGATTCTGTAACGCATTGAAGTAAATAATGAAGTGAAATTTGAAGAGTGAAAAGGGCGTTGTCTTCTGCTCTAAAAAGATTGCTCAGTTTGAAGGAAAGATCGGCCAAAAGCTCGTAGCAGAGCAAAAAGGCGACCGCCCACGAGAGAAAATACTATCATGGTAGCCAAAATCAACATTCAGCTCTCCCAAATTTTGGGAATCATTTCTCAATGCTGCTATGAGCACGGACGATCATTTCCGGAAAAGGGCGAATAGGAGGGTCAAGACAATGCTGACGATGATACAGATAACAAGGGGAAAACAGAAGGCGAAGTTCCCCTTAATGTATATGTCTCCGGGAAGTCGACCGACTCATGGGATCTTATCTCCTACCACAAAGACCACTCCCGTAAAAACGAGACCTCCCCCGACGAGCAACAAAACCTTCCCTGTCCCCCGATATTCATCCCTCTTGTCCGTTAAAGACGAGGATGGCGATTGATTTATCGCCCTCTTTCTTCTTTCCCCCAATACCTCTCCTTTTCGCTGTAGATGCAACCGCAGTACTGCTGGCGATACAGGCCCATGGCCTTCGATTCGCGAATCCCTTCCTGCCACCCTTTTCGGAAGTCCTCGTAATAGAAGGGGATTGAGAACCGTTTTTCGAGGCCTATGCCGATCTCCTTGATGAGGGAGTGATTCTGATGTCTGCTGTACAACAATGTGGTGGTAAAGGCATCGAATCCGCCCGCTTTTGCCGTCCGAGCAGTGGCTTCCAGGCGGGCGTAGTAACAATATCGGCAACGCTCATGTTCGCGAAAAACCACACCTCTCAGAAACTCCTCAAGGTCGTATTCATCGGGGTAGATCATCTTCACCCCCGCTCGTCTCTCATGTTGCTTGACTGTCTCCAGCCTCCGCTGGTACTCTTGAAAGGGGTGGATGTTGGGGTTATAGAAAAAGCCTGTCATCTTCCAGCCCTCTTCACGCAACCCCTTTAGGGGATAAATGAGACAATTGGCGCAGCAGACGTGGATCAATCCCTTCAATTCCCCTCCCGTTCCTTCAAGGATGCATGTGCGGCGGCCAGTCGCGCGATGGGGACCCGGAAGGGAGAACAGCTCACGTAATCGAGCCCTATCTGATGGCAGAACTCCACAGAACTTGGCTCCCCACCATGCTCTCCGCAAATTCCTATCTTGAGATCTGACTTGGTTGTCCGTCCTTTTTTGACGGCGATATCCATCAGCTGTCCGACACCGCCCCGGTCGAGCTTTTCAAAGGGATCAAAATCCCAGATATTGGCGTCGAGGTATGAATGGAGGAACTTGCCGGCATCATCCCGGCTTATCCCGTACGTGGTCTGGGTTATATCATTGGTCCCGAAGGAAAAGAAATCCGCCTCCTGCGCCACCTGGTCCGCGGTGAGGGCCCCCCTGGGGACCTCGATCATAGTCCCCACCTTATACTCAACTTCCATCCCATATTGGGAGAATACCTCATGGGCCACGTTTTCCACTACCCCTCTCTGATTCGCCAACTCTCGCACATCTCCCACTAAGGGTATCATGACCTCCGGGTGAACCGTAATCCCCTCTTTAGCTACCTCGCAGGCCGCCTCGAAGATAGCCTTGGCCTGCATTGCCGTAATCTCGGGGTAAACGACACCAAGCCGGCATCCCCGGTGCCCCAGCATTGGGTTGCTCTCATGGAGTGCCTCGATCTTGGTCCTTAAGTGCTCCGATGGAATCCCCATTTTCCTGGCCAATTCCTCGATCTCTCTCGGGGCATTGGGGAGAAATTCATGCAAGGGGGGATCCAGGGTCCGAATGGTGACCGGTCTTTCCCTCATCTCCTGAAAGATTCCCTTGAAATCCTCCTTTTGCATTGGAAGCAGCTGGGCGAGGGCCCGTTCTCTCCCCTCGCTATCCTCGGCCAGGATCATCTCTCTGACCGCACTGATCCGATCTCCCTCGAAGAACATGTGCTCGGTGCGGCAGAGTCCAATCCCCTCGGCTCCGAAAGCGAGGGCGATGCGAGCCTGATCGGGTTCGTCGGCATTCGTCTGTACTCCCAATCTCCTGACCTCATCGGCCCAAGACATTAACTCAGCGTAGTACCTGTAGATCTGGGATTCCTCGGGCCGCTTGCTCCGTTCAATGAGAACCTGGAGAATCTCGGAAGGCCTGGTAGCAATCCTGTCCAGGATTACCTCCCCGGTGGTTCCATCGATGGAGAGATGGTCGCCTTGCTTAACGATGCGGCCATTGACCTCCATTTTTTGGGTTTTGTAATTGATATCGAGGGTACCGCAGCCCACCACACAGACTTTGCCCATCTGGCGGGCCACCAAGGCAGCATGGGAGGTCATTCCCCCCCGGGCAGTCAAGATCCCCTGAGCTGCGTTCATCCCTCGGATGTCCTCAGGAGACGTCTCAACCCTCACCAACAGAACCTCTTCTCCCAGGGAGGCCCACTCCACTGCATCAGGGGCGCTGAAGACCACCTTTCCCGTTGCCGCACCCGGGCCGGCATTCAGACCGTGGGCAATGAGATTTCCTTCGTCGATGGCCCGCTTTTTCAGTTGAGGATCGAAAACTGGCCGCAAGACCTGGTTCAGTTGGTCGGGCTCCACCCGTAAGAGGGCGTCTTCCTTGGTGATAAGCCCATCATGCACCATATCCACGGCCATCCTCAGTGCCGCCAATCCGGTACGCTTTCCAACCCGCGTCTGGAGCATCCAAAGCTTACCCTGCTGGATGGTGAACTCGATATCCTGCATATCCCGGTAGTGTCGATCGAGCTTTTCTCGAATCTCATCCAGCTGCCCATAGACCTCGGGCATCTCCTCCTCCAGGGATGGGATATTCTTTTCCCCTTTCTGTCGCCTGTTGATGGGCTGAGGGGTACGGATTCCTGCAACCACGTCCTCTCCCTGGGCGTTCAACAGATATTCACCATAGAACACATTTTCTCCCGTGGCTGGATCCCTGCTGAATGCCACTCCCGTACCCGATGTCTTCCCCATATTGCCGAATACCATAACCTGGATATTCACGGCTGTTCCAAGGTCATCGGGAATGGCGTTCAGCTCCCGATAGGCGATGGCCCGGGGGTTGTCCCAGGAGCGGATGACCGCTCCGATTGCCCCCCATAGCTGCTCCTTAGGGTCATCTGGAAACGCAACTCCCTGTCTTTTCCCTATTTCATCCTTGAATTCATGAACGAGCTCCTTCAGATCCTGAACGCTCAGTTCATGATCGTAGCTGACGCCTCTGGAATCTTTTTTAGCATCGAGGATCACCTCAAAGGGGTCTAGCTCATCCTTCTCTTGCGGTTTAAGTCCCAATACGACATCGCCATACATGGCCACAAACCGGCGATAGCAGTCATAAGCGAACCGTTCATCCTCCGTGCGCTTCGCCAACCCCTGTACTGTCTCGTCGTTCAGGCCGAGGTTCAGGATGGTGTCCATCATGCCGGGCATGCTTACGGCGGCACCGGAGCGCACCGAGACCAACAGAGGATTTTCAGGGTCGGCGAACCTGGCCTGCATAGCCTCTTCCACATCGGACAGGGTGACCTCTACCTCCTGCTCGAGTTCAGGTGGATACGTCTTATCGTGCTCGTAGTAATAACGACAGACCTCCGTGGAAATGGTAAACCCGGGGGGAACGGGTATAGCCAAGTTGATCATCTCTGCCAGATTGGCGCCTTTACCCCCCAAAATCCCCTTCATTTGGGCGTTTCCGTCAGCCTCTCCCTCGCCGAAGAAATACACGTACTTGGGCATGTCAACTCCCTCCGCTCGGACTCGGAGTTTATCGGTTAACCGAATCCGCAACCCTTACACGGGAAAAATCAGCCACCTGTGAGAAGAGCGCACAGATCTCCCCAAGGAGGGCCAATCGGTTGTCACGTACCTCTTCATTTTCCGCCATGACCAAAACATGGTCAAAAAACTCGTTCACCGGTCCATGAAGGCTTGCCAACGCTCCCATAACCCCCTCATAGTTCCCCTTCTTCATGAATGAGTCGAAGCTTTCCTTTATCTTAACATACTGTTCATGAAGTTTCTTCTCTTGAGGCGTCTCAAAGAAGGTTGGATCTGTCTTCGGGGGGTAATTCACTCCCTTCAATATGTTGCCCACTCTCTTAAAGACAACCGCCGAGGGCTCAAACTCGGGCTTCCGCTTGAATTTAGCCAAGGCCTCCACCCGGGATCTGGCATCCCGCAGATCATCCCCTTGGACAGCCAGCACGGACTCGACCAAATCACTGGGATACCCTTGGGAGGCAAAGAGGTTGATGACACGCCCTCGAAAAAAGGCCAGGACATCAGCCTCGATTTCCTCGGGGGGGCGTTCTATTTTCCCCACCAGAAGTTCCACGGCCATCCGGGTCAGCTCCTGAAGCGAGATGGCATACCCCTTGCCCAGGATGACATGAATGATTCCGAGAGCCTGCCGTCTCAAGGCAAAGGGATCCCCTGCACCCGTGGGTGTCAGCCCGATGCCGAAGCATCCCACAATAGTATCCAACTTATCCCCGATACTGAGAAAATCTCCAATAGGGCTGGATGGTAAGCGGTCGCCGGTAGAAATGGGAAGATAGTGTTCAAAGAGGGCAATGGCCACTTCTTCGTCCTCCCCTGAAATGAGGGCGTACTCCCTTCCTACCACGCCTTGAAGGGCAGGGAACTCTGCAACCATACCCGTAACCAGATCGGCTTTGCAGAGCATCGCGGCCCTTTCAACCTTCCCCTCCAAATCCGGTCGAAATCTCCGGGCAAGGTAGGTGGCTAATTCCTTGAATCGGAGGACCTTCTCGTACGATGTTCCCAATTGTTCCTGAAATATCACGGCTTTTAGCGCGTCGACCTTCCGATCCAGGGGCTCCTTTGTGTCCTCCTCGAAGAAGAATTTGGCGTCGGAAAGCCTGGCCTTGAGGACCCGTTCATTTCCCCTCCGTAACGTTTCCATATCCGGTGCTCGGGTGTTGCATACGCAAGCAAAATAGGGCATAAGGTTTCCCCTCTCATCCACTATCGGGAAATACCTCTGATGGTCCTCCATAGCATGTATCACAACCTCCCTGGGAAGGGTTAAAAACTCCTCCTCAAATGTTCCAACAACGGCGGTGGGGTACTCCACCAGATGGGTCACCTCCCCCAGAAGATCCTGATTACTCAGAACCTTTCCCGAGACCCCCTTTGCTGCCTTGGTGATTCCGTCTTCGATCATCCTTCTCCTCTCTTGAGGATCCACAATAACAAAAGCACTTTTGGTCTTCTTCGAATATGTTCTGAAGTCCCGGACCTCTATGGCATGGGGGCTCATAAACCGGTGCCCATAAGACCGGGTACCGCTTTCGATGTCCCCAAATGTAAAGGGAATAACCTTTCCATCGAATAAGGCCAAGATCCAATGAATGGGGCGGGCGAACCGGATCTTAACGGTGCCCCAACGCATCGACTTGGGAAATGAGATGGCGCCGATCACCCTTGGCAATATCTCTGCGAGAAGGAGGGATGATCGCTTCCCTTCCTCCTTCTTTACGGCACAGAGATATTCCCCCTTCTCCCCTTTAAGGGTAACGAGATCCTCCACCCGTAGCCCCTGTCCTTTGGCAAAACCCAACGCCGCCTTGGTTGGTAGTCCCTTTTCGTCAAAAGCTCCCTGTACAGGTGGTCCCACTTTTTCAGTCTTCATATCCTCCTGTTTTTCGGCGACATTCTCGACCAGAAGAGTTAGCCTTCGCGGAGTTCCCAGCGTTTTCACCTCTCCATGGGTGATCCGGTTGGTTTCCAGTTCCCTCCGAATCAAGAGGCCCATTTCCTCCAGGGCGTTTGCGACGAATCGCGCCGGGATCTCCTCGGTTCCGATTTCCAAGAGCAACTCCTTTCCCATTCTGCCTCCTCCGGGGTGGCCCCTTGTCCCTTAACCGCTCGAGCAGTGCAATGGTCATCCCTCTTGAGACTTCAACAAGGGAAATTCCATCTCTTCCCGCTGGCGCAGATATTCCGAGGCACACGCCTTGGCGAGATCTCTGACCCTATGAATGAATCCCGTTCTCTCCGTTACGCTGATGGCACCTCGCGCATCAAGAATATTGAAGGTATGAGAACATTTCAAACAGTAGTCGTAGGCGGGAAATACAAGCCCATCTTTGATGAGCCGTTGACATTCCCCTTCACACATGGTGAAGACCCGGAGGAGCATCTGAACATCCGCCTTCTCGAAATTATAGGTGGAATACTCCCATTCCCTCCGGTGGTAAATATCTCCATAGGTTATGCCCTCCGTCCATTTCAGGTCGTAGACGTTATCGATTTCCTGAAGATACATGGCGATCCGTTCCATTCCGTAGGTCAATTCGACGGGGATGGGGTCGAGCTTAAACCCGCCCGCCTCCTGGAAGTAGGTAAATTGGGTAATCTCCATGCCGTCAAGCCAAACTTCCCACCCAAGGCCCCATGCACCGAGGGTGGGAGATTCCCAATCATCCTCCACGAAACGAATATCGTGGGCCAGGGGATCGATGCCGAAGCTCCTTAGGCTATCGAGGTAAATTTCCTGAACATCGATGGGGGAAGGCTTCAAAATAACTTGATATTGCGTGTGTTGTTCGAGGCGATTGGGATTATCACCATAACGCCCGTCGGTCGGGCGGCGGGATGGCTCCACGTATCCTGCCTTCCATGGTTCGGGTCCCAATACCCGGAGAAAGGTTGCGGGATTCATCGTTCCGGCTCCAACCTCGGTACTATATGGTTGTTGTATGAGGCAGCCCCGACGAGCCCAGAATGCCTCGAGGGAGGAAATCATCTCCTGAAATGTCATCGATCGGCCTCCAATGGGTTGATTTTCCATAAAAAAACTGAAATTCATTACCATGTTACCATATCCCTGTCAAGGTACCATGGTAAAATGGTGCCTCAAGGATTCACCACTCGGGGATTGGAGGCTTTCGCGGCGGAAAAGCCTCCAATCAGGTTTATCAACAGAAAAAGGCCATGAGCTTTGAGCCCATGGCCTCGATATCAAACCCCTTTTTGCCAATCCTATCCTGCTATTTCCGAGATTTCATTTCATACGCCCTCATCTGCCGGCAGATCCTGTTGGATGCCTTTTCCAGGTGGTTTGAGGCGATTTGAATTAATTCGCTTGCCCGGGACGAATGGCCTGTGTTTCGGGTGCGCTCTTGATACTTCTCTTCGATAAAATCCGTCCACTTGCCCTCTGCTTCATGCCCCATTCCCTTTATGAATACCCCCATCTTGAGTTGGTGGGGAATTTCCAGAAGGGACCATTTCACCTCGCCCACGGCCAGGATCTCATCCCCTCCCAAATCGATCCCTATTTTTAAGTCGTACTTCTTGTTATCCCCCATAAGCTTGGTGGCGATGGGGATCATCTGGGGGATTCCTGAGTTCATTCTTATCCCCAGCCCTTGCATGGAAACATCCATGGTTCGCCCGGAAAAGAGGGTCTTGAGCTTTCTCCGCCCCCTGATATCGATTAGACCCAAATGGACGGGCAGGTTTACGTCCAGTCTGGGATATGCTCTTCTTCCGATCCAATCGTCCCGCATGCTCTTGCCCCTCATGTGCTCTGATTTGTTCTGATCAAAAAGCATGCCAAAAAGGGAAAATAGACGACTCTAGCCGGTTGAAGTCGTCCGAATCATCATCATCCGCACGGAATAGATGATCTTGCATAAAAAATCGCCCTTTCTGAACAGGCGAATCCGCGGAGATTGATAAAACCCACAGTTCCAAGCGGTATTTTTTGCACATGCTCTGAAAAAATTTCACATGCACCGATGAAATTACGCAATGAGGGCGATTGGACTAAGGGCAGGCAAAATCCTTGGGTTGCCGAAGGTAATCATTACGGAGAAGAACTACATACCGAGGTCTTTCAGGAATTTCTTGGACTTCAGCTCCTTGTTGATATGGTGCTGGATGAACTTGGAAAGAATGGTTTCGCTTTCTCCAAGGGCCTGCTTTGAAAACTTGAGCCTGTGAATTTTGGATAGCTCCATTTCCATTGCGGCTTGCAATACTTTAGCCGTTCCCGGGGAAATGGCTGGCAGATCATAATAACCCCGGGAGCATCTTTGACAAAGCAAGCCCCCCTGCTGAACACTGATATGGGCCAGTTCGCCATGCCCGACAATCCCATTGCAGCGGAGGCATCTGTCCAGCCCTGGTCGATAGCCCAGGAGATGGAGCAAGCGGATTTCGAAGATTCTCAGGATTTGAGCCTCAGCTTCCTCATCGCTCAGGAGGGAGAGGAAGACCTTAAGCATGTGGAACAGATCCGGGTTGGTTTCCCGCTCGGCTGTCGTCTCATCCACGAGTTCAACGAGGTAGCATCCAAAGGCAATCTTTCGGAGGTCTTCTCGGATCGCGGGGAAGGTATTGACAGTATCGCATCCTTCTATCCTTACCAGCCCCGATTCCTTCTTATCGAAGAATATCAACCTGCTGAGGGTAAAGGGCTCCAGCGCATTGGAAAAGCGACGTTTGCTCTTCTTCGCCCCTTTGGCAATCCCCTTGACCTTCCCAAAATCAGAGGTATAGAAAGCGACGATTCGGTCGGATTCCCCATAATCTAGGGTTTTAATGACGATTGCCCATGTCTTGCATTGGCCCATAGGGGAGGATTTAGTGAATGAGATATTTTAGGAAAAGCGTAGCGACCCCGAAATAGACGAGGATGCCTGTGATATCGTTGGCAGTGGTAACGAAGGGACCCGATGCGATGGCCGGGTCCACCTTTATTTTCTTGAAAAAGGCCGGAGTCAAGGTACCCATGGTTGAGGCGATTGTCATGGCGACAACCATTGCAATGCCCACCACCAACCCAATGGTTGGATTCCCATGCCAGAAATAGCCCACCAACCCAACGGCAACACCACAGGCAACGCCCATGATGACCCCCACTCGAACCTCTCGAAACAGGAAACGCCTCAAGCTATCGAAATCTACCCTCCCCGTGGCAAACCCTCTCACCATGATGGAGGAAGATTGAACCCCCACATTTCCCCCCATTGCCGTAATTACGGGGATAAAGGTAACCAGGGCCAAAACGTCCCTTATGGTCACCTTAAAAATCCAAAGCAGATATCCGGTAATCAGTCCTCCGAACAGATTTGTCAGAATCCAGGGGAGCCTCAGTCGGGATACTTTTAGCACATTGTCCCGATAGACGAATTCATCCTCGTGAGTTCCCGCCATCTTCATGATATCCTCTGTCGCTTCCTCCCGGATGACATCGATGATATCATCGACGGTAATGATTCCAACGAGCTTATTCTCCTCGTCAACGACGGGAACGGCGAGGATATCATACCTCTCGACCACCCTGGCTACCTCCTCCTGATCCATGTCGGTTCGCACGCTGATGACGTCATTAACCATAATCTTGCTGAGTTTTTTGGTGGGGGGGACCATTATCAGCTGTCGAAGGGAGATGACCCCAACGAGATGACCCCGGTCATCCACGACATAAACGTAGAAGACCATTTCCGCCTCTGATGCCTTTTGGAGAGCCTCGATGGCCTCTTTGGCCGATGTCTCTTCGGTGAGGGCGAAAAAATCGGGGGTCATAATTCGACCAGCAGTATCCTCCTCATAGCTGAGAAGGTCCTCGACTTGGTCTGATTGCTTTTTTGCCATGAGGCTTAAGATCTCTTCGGCCAATTCTTCCGGCAATTCGCTGATGAAATCAGCCCTGTCATCTGAGGACATGGCCTGCAGGATTTCCGTGATGCGATGCTTATCCATTCCCTCTAACAACTGAGCGCTACTTGTCTTATCGATTTCGCTCAAGACTTCGGCAGCCTTTTCCGAGTCTTCGATCAGATCGAAGATTACCGTCTGTTCCCTCTCATTGAGATATTCGAAGAGGTGAGCGATATCAGCGGGATGAGTTTTATCGAAGATCCGTTTCAAGTTGGTCGTAGCTTGCCTTCGGATAAGCCTCTTCGTTGTTTCCGATAGGAGCTGTAATTTTGGGCCAGCCATTTCCTCCCCAATGACCTACCGAATGGATTCCACCGGAGATCGAAGCACTCGCGTCCCGGGGGGTATTGTGAAGGTGAACAGGGAATCCGGAAGGTTACGGTCTATCTTGATCCCCGAAAAACGGATTCGATTTATATTCTCGAAAGCATCGTAGATATCGGTCTGAACGATGAGGAATCGTTTGGGGTCTACTCGCAGGACAAGCCTCTGGATGTCGGCTTGTGGTTCAATGGGAACCAGATCGAGGAGATACCAAGAGTCCTCCCTTTGGCTCTCACCCTTGGAGCTTTGAATACGGAAATCCCGCCTGAGGTCACCCTCCCCAGAAAGAAAAGCTGCGGGAATCTTTGCACGTATCGTCTTCGAAATTTCTCCCACGATCACTTGATTGTCGTCGGGCTGATAGTGCCAAATCGTGGATCCGTCGCTGACTATTTCTTGGCTACGGGGCTTGCGATATTCCCACCTCATCATTCCCGATTTCTTGAAGTAGACCCTTCCCGCGGCCTTCTTGATACGATTGAGGGATTTGTTGGTATACTCCTGAGCAAATCGGGCTTGAATATCGGTGATCTGTTCGTAATTCCGCTGAACCTTGGTAATCAGCTCGTCGACGGAAAGGCCATAGCAGTCCAGTGTCAAGCCGAAAAAGGCCATGAGAGTAAACGTGCCAACCTTTTTTATAGCCTTTGCCATGGATTTTTGCGCTTATCGCTTATGGATTAAGACCTCCCTCGGCTTCACACCATCCGATGGGCCCACAATCTCTTGTTCCTCCATCTTCTCGACAATCCGGGCAGCGCGATTATAACCGATCCGGAACCTTCTCTGGATGAGGGAGATGGATGCCTGGCCCGTCTCCGCGACAAAGGCCACGGCTTCATCATATTTGTCATCATATTCCTCTTCCTCTTCTTTGTCGGCCCCCTTGGCTTTTTTCTCCTCCAAGATCGATTCGTCGTAGATGGGTTTACCCTGATTTCTCAGAAAATCCACTATCCTCTTGATTTCGCCCGGGGAGACCAAGGCCCCATGAACCCGCTGCAACTTCGAACTGCCGGGTGGCAAGAAGAGCATATCCCCCATCCCCAGGAGGTGTTCTGCGCCAATAGTATCCAAGATGGTTCGGGAATCGACCTTGGATGAAACCTGGAAGGAGATCCGGGCGGGAAAGTTGGCCTTGATGATTCCCGTTAAAACATCGACCGAAGGCCTCTGGGTGGCAAGAATGAGGTGAATTCCCACTGCCCGGGCCATCTGGGCCAATCGTGTGATCGATTCCTCAACCTCCCGCGATGAAATGATCATCAGGTCGGCCAGTTCATCGATAACCACGAGGATATAAGGGAGTTTCTCCTCTCCCACTGCCTCCGGGGCATCCCCCTGGGCGTCAGACGTTTCCTTCCTCATTTCCCTTTCGGTCTTTCGATTGTACTGTTCGATATTTCTTGTACTCATGTTGGCGAGAAGGGAATATCTCCGTTCCATCTCTTCGACCAGCCACGTGAGACCCGTTGCGGCCTTTTTAGGGTTTGTAACCACAGGGAGCAGGAGGTGGGGGATATCCTCGTACGCGGACAGTTCCAGCATCTTGGGGTCGATCAACAGAAGCTTTACGTCATCCGGGGTAGCCCTGAGGAGAATGCTACAGATCATGGAATTGATGGATACGCTTTTACCCGAACCCGTTGATCCGGCAACCAGGAGGTGAGGCATCTTGGCCAAATCGATGACCAAGGGGTCCCCCGAAATATCCTTTCCCAATGCCAGGGCCAGTTTGGATTCAGATGTTTTGAAGGCTTCAGAATCGACTATCTCCCTCAGGTAAACTGTCTCTCTGAGGGCATTGGGAATTTCTATCCCCACCACTGACTTCCCCGGTATGGGGGCCACGATGCGAATACTCACCGCGCTCAAGGCCAAGGCCAGATCGTCCGCAAGGTTGACGATTTTGCTCACTTTCACCCCTGGGGCTGGTTCGAACTCATAAACGGTTATGACCGGACCTGGCCTCACGTGCATCACCTTTCCCTCTACACCATAATCCATCAATTTCTTCTCGAGGATTCGAGAGTTCATCACCAGGCTCTGTTTATCGATGGTCACCCTCTTCAACTCCCCTGAATCCAAGAGGGACAGGGGTGGGAGGTGAAACCTTTCCTTGGGTTTTACGAAGCTAAACTCCTCCTGTTCAAAACTCGCTTTCCCCTCGGTTCTCCTGGGAGGCTCTACTACAACAGGTCCCGAGAGGTCACGCACTCCTTTTGTTTGCCTCCGCTCGGCGGAAACCTCCCTCATCCTTCGAAACCGTTCCCTGCGAATCATCATCAAGAGATTCCACCGTCGAACTCCTGCTTTTACGAGTCCCACGAATCCATCGATCAAGGAGACGAAGGAGTGCCCGGTACTGAGGGATATGGCCATTATAAAGACTACGAGGACGATTATGGCGGCGCCTGGGAAGTTGAAATATCTCACCAAGAGCCGAGAGGAAAGATCTCCTAAAACGCCTCCTGCAAGGACCTCATGGCCAAAAATCCGGATTGTATTAACTTCCAAGCCCAATCCCGTGGCACTGGAGAGGATGACGAGGAGGAAACCCGCTCCCTTTCCATAGCTCATTCCCGTGGACATGGGTGAGAAGAGGAAGCAGGCCAGTATTCCTATGGCAAGGGGTATCAAATATGAGGCTAAGCCCAGGCCCTGGAGGAGAAGATCGCTCAGATAGGATCCCACGATGCCGCCGAGGTTATGAATCGTCTTAACCCTCGTTGCATGAGTGACGTTAAAGGATGGATCGGATGGGTTATAGGATAAAAGGCTCAGCACCGTAAAGATGGCGATTGCAAAAAGGATAATCCCCAGGATCTCCCTTTTCAGGGTTCTTCTGGAGGTCGAAGACAGTTTTCCCATGCTATCTCCCATCCGTTGCTAAATTTCTCTCTAAGGCCTCCCTGACCTTTTCCATCAGGACATTCCTCTCCCTCATTGAAAGAGATGTAGTTTGGATAGCTCTATCAATGCTGACTCGAATCTCCCCAGGCCGAACCCTCATGGACTCCCTTGGCATAACGTCCCAGCTCCCATCGATAGTAATAGGGATGATGGGGACACCTGATTTAATGGCCAGGGTAAACCCACCCCTCTTAAAGGGTTGGATAGATCCATTACGGCTTCGCGTTCCTTCTGGGAAAATGACCACGGAGACCCCTCCTCTGATTTTGTGCGCTGCCCGCTCGATGCTCTCCAAGGCCTTTCTCTTCCCAGATCGGTCGATGCTGATGTAATTGGCAGCCCTCATCGCCCATCCGAAGATAGGGATCGCAAAAAGCTCCTTTTTCGCAATCCACCTAAACTGGACGGGCAAACAGCTCAGCAGTGCGAAGATATCATAACTGCCCTGATGGTTGGACATATAGATATATGGCGATTCCTTGTCGAGGTGTTCAAATCCCCGTACCGTGACCCTAACCCCGCTGACCAATAATTGTATCCTCGCCCACCATCTGGCATAGTGGTGGACGACGTTGCCATTGCGATCAAAGGGAAAAGTGATAAAGGCCAATGTGCCCAGGCCTACGGTGGTGACGATGATGCTGGTCCAGAGCAAAATCGACCGGATCATTTAGGCCTCTATTCTCTCGATAATTTCCGCAACCTCCCCCCTTACTCGATCATCGATATCATACGCGGAAACACCTTGTCTGTCCGCTTGAAGGATTTTGGGATTGAAGCTGAGGTATCCAATGATCTCGAAATCGGAGAGGTGTTCCTCGATGATCTTCCGATCCTCCTCCGTCGTGATTTTGTTCCCCACTATCAGGACCCTCTTCACCCCCAGGTCAGTAGCCAATTTTCTGATTTGTTTCGTGGTGCCGATGGAGCGAAGCCCAGGTTCGACAACTACAATAAGGGCATCCACGTATTCGGTGCTTCCCCTGCCCAAATGCTCCAATCCCGCTTCCATATCCACGATGACGACTTCATCTCTCCCGACGAAAAGATGTCGCATCAGGCTCCTTAAGAGAACGTTTTCTGGACAGAAGCATCCCCCGCCACCTTGAGGGATACATCCCAACAGAAGCAGTTTGACCCCGCGAAAGGATACACCGAGTTCATCGGGGATATCATCCACCCTTGGATTGAGTTTGAACATCGCCCCAATGGTTCCCTTCTTCGCCCCCGTCCTCTCCTCGACCAGAGGGGTCATAGCGGCAAGCGGAGATAATTTTTTTACCATCTCTTCGGGAAATCCGAGGGCAGAAGCCAAATTTGCATCCGGATCGGCATCGATGGCCAAGACCTTTTTGCCTCTTTGTGCCAAAATACGGGCCATCACCCCCGTGAGGGTCGTCTTTCCAACGCCTCCCTTGCCCGAGATGGCAATTTTCAAGAAAAGATCTCCTCTACGAAAATGGCCGCAATGATGAATAATTACAAATATTGTACATTTCCCACCCTTTTTGTCAATGCATGGGACTCGGTGCTTACTGGCACTCACCTTCCGTGAAGGCTCACAACGAGGCCCGTTTCACCTCGAAGGGTATCCACCTTTTCCTGCAGATTACGTTATGGACAATGAAGTCCTCGAGAGGTCGCCAAATCCCAAAAGGAGATATCCATATCAGGGAAGGACGTGATTGGGTTACTCGAACCGCTTTGCCCTATGACAGGCTTAGCGCGATAAACCCAGATCGAGGATGAACAAAGAGGTTTGGAAGAGGATTGGGAAGAACGCCGTCAAGGAGAAGAGGTGCTTTCCTCCTGATTTCGGTGGTAAATTATCCTCAAACCGTCAAGGGTGAGAAATTCGTCGACCTCTTCAATGAATTCCGACTCGGGGGCGATCAGATCGGCTAAACCACCCGTTGCGATCACCCTTGGGTGTGTCTTGATCTCCCTTTTCATGCGCTTCACGATGCCATCCACTAATCCCACATATCCGTGGATGATTCCGGCCTGTATGCTATTGACGGTGTTTTTTCCGATAATCCCTTTGGGTTTTATCAATTCCACCCTGGGCAGTTTCGAAGCCCGTTGGAAAAGGGCCTCTGTAGAAATCAAAATTCCCGGTGAGATCACACCACCCATATATTCCCCCTTTGGGGAGATGTAGTCGAAGGTAGTTGCCGTGCCGAAATCCACGATGATCAAGCTCCTTCCGTGTTTAGCGTATGCAGCAACTGCATTGACGATTCGATCAGCCCCCACCTCAACGGGGTTATCGTAATAGATGGGCATTCCCGTCTTGATTCCAGGACCCACTACCAACGGCTTGAGGCCAAAAAACTTCGACGCCATCCCCTCAAGGATGTTGGTTATGGGAGGGACAACACAGGAGATGGCGATTCCATGAATATCCTCCAGCTCAATGTGACTGAACATGAAGAGATCCTTTACGAGCATCCCGTATTCGTCTAAAGTCTTTTCCTTTTCAGTACGAATCCGCCAGTTATCACGGAGTCGTTCATCCTCAAATACACCTAACACCGTATGGGTATTGCCCACATCGATTGCGAATAACATCTCTTACTTTCCCTTAGTGCTTCGATTCGGACATACAGTAACGTATTATTGTGAATGATATCATGGATATTGCTCACTCCATTCGGCCCGAGCCTTTCGGCAGTGACCTCAAGGCCCAACTGCTCATGGCCGAGGCCAGCACTAAGTCCTGAGTAAATAAGTTCTTTACCGACTTATGAATCGAAGGACTTAGCATCCAACTCCGGCTTCATATCAGGGGACTCCCCCGGTTGAGAGATATCCCCCGCAATCACCCTTCTTTCGGACCCATCGGGGGCGGAAAGGAGAAGTGATCCGTTGGAATCTATCCCCTTAACCCTCCCCCGAATAACCTCATTGAAGGATCTCATCTCCACGAGCTTTCCCACCATCTGAGAGAATTCCTCCCACTGACGAAGAATCCGCCCGGCTTCTCCCCTTGAGAAAGCCTGGTATTCCCTATCAACCTCTTGCAATAGGGCGCTGAGGAATTCAACTCGGGAGATATCATATCCCAGTTCTTCCTTTAAGGAGGTGGCAGTAAATTTCATTTCCTCGGGGAGCAATCCCATGGTCATATTGACATTAATTCCTATTCCCAGAACGATAAACTCCACCTTGCCCGCTTTGCCCCTCATCTCGTTGAGCAAGCCGGCGACCTTCTTGTTGTTTATGAGGAGATCATTGGGCCATTTTATCCGAGGCTGAAGACCGGAGATCACTTTCGTGGCCTTTGCGGTTGCCACTGCAGACATAAGGGTAACCAGGGGGGCATTGCTTACGAGAATAGGGGGCCGAAGGATTATGGAAACATAGAGGTTGACCCCCGGGGGTGAAAGCCATGGTCGACCGAGTCTCCCCCTTCCCCTCAGTTGGCGATCCGCAACGACCACTTCTCCCTCATCCCCTCCCTCTCGGGCCATACGGTATGCCTCTGAATTGGTGGAATCCAATTCACTGAACATATGAATTTTCTTGCCGATGATCTGAGTCCGCAAGCGGTTCTCTATGGCACGGGGAGAAAAGGTTTTCATGAAGTCCATTTCCCGTTCACTGTATCACATGAGGTGATACTAAGCCCCTGGGGTGGCGTCATAGTGGGAGAACTGCATGGAAAAGGTGCCGCGTCCTTGGCTCATGGACCGCAGATCAGTTGAGTAGCCGAACATCTCCTTCAAAGGGGCCAGGGCGTTTATGAAAACGATCTTTCCCTTTGGTGTAATAGACGCTACCTCCCCTTTTCGTGCCTTCAGGTCTCCTATTACTTCCCCCATGAACTCCTCTGGAACTATCACGCTGAGCTCCATAATGGGTTCCAAGAGGGTTGGTTGTGCCTCCCTTAATCCTTCTCGGAAGGCATTGGAAGCGGCTATTCTCAGGCCCATCAAAGAGGGATTTTCCGGATCAAAAGAGGCCTTTAGAAAGACCGTCTGGATGTCGGTTACGGGATATCCCATGATCAGGCCAGCTGTAGAAGCATCACTGATTCCCTCTTCGACGGCGGAAAGCCCTTCCTGGGATAAGATACCGTCGGGAGTCTCTGACCGAAACTCCAGGCCATTCCCTCGATGGTTGGGTACGAGTTTAAGGGTTACCTCGGCGAAGTGCCGGGCATCTTCGATTACCCTATCGAATCGCCCCGAAGCCTCCACGGCCTTGGTAATGGTCTCACGGTAAACGACTTGGGGACGGCCGACATTGACTTCCACGTTATATTCACTGAGGAGTCGTTGAATCAAGACCTCCAGGTGGAGCTCTCCCATCCCGGAGATGATGGTCTGTGCGGTGTCCTCGTCGAATTTCACCAAAAAGGTGGGATCTTCCTCGCTCAGCCTCTCCAGGGAAGAAGCCAGTTTTTCCTGGTCTCGGTTGGTTTTGGGTTCCACGGCCACCGACATCACCGGCTTATAGAAATCTATGGGTTCCAGGAGGATGGGATGGTCTTCCTTGGAAAGGGTATCCCCTGTCGTCGTTTGCCTCAGCCCCATGAGGGCTACAATATCCCCCGTCCTGGCCTCCTCCAGCCTCTCCCTGTGGTTTGCGTGCATCAGGAAGATCCGCGCAACCCTCTCCTTTGCCCTCAGACGGGGGTTATACACGACCGACCCGCTCTTGAGGACACCGGAGTAAATACGGGTGTAAGTCAACTTTCTGCCTTGGTCCATAATGATCTTGAAAGCAAGTCCACAAAAGGGTTGGTCATCGCTGGAGGCTCTCTCCTCAACCTGATCCGTCTGTGGATTGATGCCCTGAACAGGGGGGATATCGAGAGGGGAAGGGAGATAATCCACGATGGCATCCAGGAGCGGCTGGATTCCCCTATTTTTCAAAGCAGCTCCGCACAGAACGGGGACTAGGCTGAGGGAGATGGTTCCCCTCCTAATAGCTTCCTTGATCATTTCCTCCGAGAATTCCTCCCCTTCGAGGTACTTTTCGGTGAGTGCATCGTCCGATTCGGCAACGGTTTCCAGGAGTTTTCTTCTCTGCTCTGAGGCTTGAGGAAGAATCTCTCGGGGAATCTCCGTCTCGCTGAAGGAGGCTCCGAGGGTCTCTTCGTGCCAGATGAAAGCCTTGAATCGAATCAAGTCCACCACGCCCTTGAATTGGTCCTCTGATCCCAGGGGCAACTGGACGAGCAAGGGCTTTGCCCCCAACCGATCGACCATCATCTCAACAGTCCTGGAGAAATCGGCGCCAATGCGATCCATTTTATTGATGAAGGCCAATTTGGGAACCTTATATTTGTCGGCCTGATGCCAAACGGTTTCCGATTGCGGTTCGACACCTCCCACCGCGCAAAAGACGGCTATGGCCCCATCCAACACCCGCAGAGACCTCTCCACTTCAATGGTGAAATCAACGTGACCCGGTGTGTCGATAATATGGATATAGTTACCCTTCCATGGACATGTGGTTACCGCTGAAGTAATGGTAATTCCCCTCTCCTGCTCCTGCAGCATCCAGTCCATCACCGTATTGCCATCATGCACTTCTCCCATACGATGAGTTCGTCCTGTGTAATAGAGGATTCTCTCGGTGACGGTAGTCTTACCGGCATCAATGTGGGCCATGAACCCGATATTCCGCGTCCTCGATAACCTCTTTCCCCCGGCTTTTTCCTCTATTCGTTGTTCCACCATGGCAACTCACGAATGCTTTGGAAGTTTATAATGCCATATTTGCCCAATATTAAAGGCTTTTTCGGAAAAAGTCAAGGTGAGGTCTGGCTTTGCCTTTGCTCCCGCACCTTCGTCCAGCACATTTCGCTCGTGGCCAGCGATGTTCCCGAGAAACTCAGGAAACTCCAGCTAAATCTTCCTTGACATAGGGGAGAAAGATATGATAGAAATGAGCGGCTCAGAACGGCGGGCGATGAATGGAAAGGAAGTCTGGACTTTTTCATCATCATTTTCATTGGGGGCACCGGTGACCACGGATCCCGAGAGCAGGGGAAAAGGGCCAAGGGTGCTACGCCTATGGCCCTTCTATTTCCTATAAGCCATGGACAGGATCCCCATGGCTTTTTTCATTGGTTTGGGTTTGGAATTGAGGTGAGGAGAGAAGGAATGACGATATCAATGAAGATCCAAAAGGCTTTGGAGGGGGCGTCTTGGATAAGGAAGATGTTCGAGGAGGGAGATAGGCTAAGACGAGTGTATGGTCATGAAAAGGTCTTCGACTTTAGTCTGGGAAATCCCATCGTTGAACCCCCTGAGGAATTCTTCGCCGAACTGAGGAGAGTAGCTCAGAATCCCATCCCGGGGATGTGCCGATACATGGTCAACAGCGGCTATGCGGAGACCAGAAGTAACATAGCCAGCACGCTATCCGAGGAGACGGGCCTCCCATTTACGGAGGGGCAGATCATCATGAGCACCGGGGCAGCCGGAGGGCTCAACATCGTGTTGAAATCCATTTTAGATCCCGGCGACGAGGTAATCGCCCCTTCCCCCTGCTTCGTGGAATACACGTTCTACGTGGACAATCATGGGGGCACCCTAAAGCTAGTGGAAACCCGGGAAGATTTTTCCCTCGACCTAGAAGCCATTGAGGGGGCCATCGGCAAAAAGACCAAGGCCGTTCTCATCAATTCCCCTCATAATCCGACGGGAGTCGTCTATAGCGAGGAATCCCTTATTCAATTGGGGGATATTTTGGCGAGAAAGAGCAAACAATATGGGAAGACTATCTGCCTCCTATGTGATGAAGCGTATAAGAAGATCGTTTACGATGATTTGAAACTTCCCGATGTCTTCTCCGTTTACGATCACTGTATCGCCATCAATTCCCATTCCAAGGATCTTTCCATTCCGGGGGAACGCATCGGATTCGTGGCCATCAGCCCCCTGGCAGAGGAGAAGGAGAAGTTGGCTGATGCTATGGCCTTCAGCAATCGGACCCTGGGATTCGTTAACGCCCCTGCACTGATGCAACGTTTGGTCGGGAAATTGGGGCACGTATCGGTGGATATTTCAGAGTATCAGGAAAAACGGGACCTCCTCTTTAACAGTCTCGTAGATTTCGGATATTCCGTGGTGAAGCCAATGGGTGCATTCTACCTTTTCCCTCGGTGTCCCATTGATGATGATGTCGTTTTCGTCAAGGCGTTGCAGGCAAAAAACATCCTCACAGTGCCCGGAAGGGGTTTCGGAAAACCGGGCCATATCAGAATCGCTTACTGCGTGGAGAGATGGGTAATCGAAAACTCGTTCGAGGGATTCAGGGAATTGGCGATCGAGTATGGCCTGAAGTGATTGTAGCTCTTTTTCTGCCACCAATGGTCCCGCCAGCCCGCAACCCGCATTGACAATGGNNTTACCATTCCAGCCGATTTCCCGGTAAGCCCCTTGCTGATATCTATGGCAAGCCCATGATTCAACACGGTTACGAAAGGGCGAAGGAGTCAACATTGGTGGGCGAGGTTATTGTGGCGACGGAAGACGACCGGATCGCCGACGTCGTACGGGAATTCGGCGGGAATGTCATGATGACTTCCCCGGACCACCGGACGGGAACGGAGCGGGTAGCCGAGGTAGCCAGAGGGATAGAGGCTGAAATCATCGCTAACGTCCAGGGAGATGAGCCGTTAATCCGCGGTGAGATCATTGATGAAGCCATAAGGCCCATGATATCGGAATGAGTCCATCCATATCTCCACCCTTAAAAGCTCCATTACCCGAGTCAGTGATT
>JABAOH010002059.1_pt1 | contig 71873 bp, 130 predicted proteins | sample 7062181 | NCBI WGS metagenome assembly JABAOH01 (sample SAMN14538630, study PRJNA623070) | marine sediment metagenome | biome: marine biome [ENVO:00000428]; feature: marine pelagic biome [ENVO:01000023]; material: deep marine sediment [ENVO:00002113]; isolation source: pool of 5 deep marine... | reverse complement strand
TTACATGGGATTTGGTAGACTGTCTCATATACCCACTGTCCCTCCTGCCCCTTCTTCTGGATTCTATTCCAGACCATGACATCAACAGACTTCATATTCTTAATCTTAGCTAGGAGTGGAGACCTATTCTCCCCAGAGGTCTTGATTGGATATGTTGCCTTAGCAGACCTGAAGAATACTCCTTCTGATCCCTTCAATTTACTAAGTTCCCTAACAGCAGACTTGAATGCTCCAAGTGTTTTCACAACTCTGCTCTCTGCCCAGTTGAGGAATCTCATTCCCCTTACTAGGGAAACTACCTTGTCAACCCTCTCACCATATGGCTTCTGTGATAGGTCCTCATCATAGTAGACCATATCATGGACATGGAAGACTATAGAGTTCTCCTGTTCTGGAGTTATCTTCTTAGCAACTGTCAACCAGGCTGTATCCTCTCTTGGAATTTCTTCACTGTGATCTTCCTTCATGTCAGCACTCTTAACTGTCTTCCCACCTGTGTCGTAGCCTACTGCCTCTGCATGGAATGCCACAATATGTCCTTTGTATTTCTTCCTTAGTTCCTCTACCACATTTGGAAGGTCAGCAGATCTGTCCCTCATCTGGTCCTCTGTAATGATCCTGACTTCCCCATCTTGGAGGACCCAGATTATGAATGATCTCCCATCATACTTCTTGGAGCAATAGATTCCATCTGAGATATGCTTACTTGCCCAGTTCTTCCAGAGATCCTCAAATTGCCAGAACTCAAACTTCTCCCAACCACTCTTCTGTTTGAGTGGTCTGAATCTTGTTCCTGGTTTGAGAACACTTAGTTCACGAACCCTGAACGGTCCAAATCCCCTTGCCATCTCCTCCTCATTAGTGAGGAAGTATCCATAGTTCCAGATTGGGACTGAGTATCCAACCTCTGGTCCATGTGGATCAAAGACTACGTGAATCCTCCTAGCAAGCCAATGTGGGAGTGCCCTCTTGATTGAAGCTATTGTCCTTGGATCTGGCTTCTGTCTGACAACAATATCAATGTCATGATCCTTAGGGATCTTTCCCTCATTTACCAACCTTCCTCCAACATATCCTGCCCATGGCTGTCCCTGAACTCTGATTGCTGGTACTGCTCTTAGGGCATTCTTGAAGTCATCAAATGTTATGAACTCTCCCTCTGGTTCTGCCAGTCCCTTTGCTGTTGGATATTCTTGTATCTCTAAGTCAGTTGCATCAGTTAGTGGGTCATCTATCTTGACCTTTGTGTATATTCCCCTCTTGAGGAGATCTATACCAACAAAGATGTTTGCATTCTCCAACTCCTCAGTTATCCTTCCCCAACTCTTGTAAAGTCTGTGAATCCATTGATAGATGTCAGTGACTTCCTCATCTGAGAGATCTTCCAAATAGTTAGGATCTATGTCATCCACTCTGAATCCCTTAGGAGGCTTCCAGGCTAGTTCCTTAGGTTCCCATCCCCTCCTCTTCATTTCATTTCTAATTTTCTCAGCAAGTCCCTTCACTACATTCTTCTGTTGTTCCAGAGTCATTCCCTTGAATTGGTCTGTCTCAAACTTCTTTCCTTTCTCAAGAGTTGACATCCATGCATTGACAATTCTCCAGTCATCCCTGAGGACATCATCCTGAATGTCCTTTGGACTGTACTTCCTCCAGTTCTTGATTAATTCAACCAGTGAGTCACATGAAGTTCTAATTATATGGGGATATCCCCTACTAATCATCTCAGATGCTACAACAAAGTGAAACTTACAATATTCATCTCCAAGAGTTTCAAATCCATCATGTGCAAGAGCATGGTAGTACTCCAGAAGGAGTGGAGATAGTTTGGATATGAAATCTACCAGTTCCTCTCTGGATAGGTTCTTTAGTAGGAGTTTAGGGAAATCCTTAGGTATTTTGAGCTTCTTTCTTTCACCTGGATGGATTATCTTTTCAATGATAGCTCTTACATCTTCTGGTTTGAGAGAATCCTCTTCAGTTGACATTTATATCTGAGAAAGTAGGTATTAACAGCCTATTTAAAAATTCCTTTCATATCTTCCATATATTCATCATACAAGTCCTTCTTGTTTCTTAGGATGTAAGATGGATGATACATTGGTATCACAGTGAATGTTATCCCTCCTCTTTTATGAGGAAATCTCAATGTCTTCATCCTACTGATTGCACATGGACCCTCAAAGAACCTAGTAGCAGAGGCACCAAGAGGAATTACTATTTTTGGTTTAACATGCGCTATTTCTTGAAATAAATAATGGTCACAAGCTCCTATCTCATACCATAATGGTTTTCTATTCCTTGGAGGTCTACACTTGAGGAGATTGGTGATGTAGACATCCTCCCTTTTAACTCCAACTGTCTCAAGGACATCTCCTAGTAATCTTCCACTCCTTCCTACAAATGGTCTTCCAGTTTCATCCTCATCCTTCCCTGGAGCCTCTCCTACAAACATGTAGTCGCATGGAATAGGACCTTCTCCTGGTACAGCCTTCTTTCTATATTCAGCTAGGTGACATTTGTTGCACCTTCTGATCATTCTCTTTAGGAATTCAGGAGAGATCATGATATCATGTAGGTAATACATCCTGTAATAAATATCTTTAACCCCCTTAGTGATATGGACCTATTACGTCCCATACAAGTTCTCCAAATCTATAGATCCAATTGCGTTGACACTCATCACACCAATAGAATGTTGGACCTTTCCTTAGATTCCTCTTGAGTTTGATCCCATGCTTAGGACACAATAATTCTTCAGTATCCATCTACTACATCCTCAACCTTCTTGTCATTCCTAATAGCAAAACCTACATCTCCTATTTCTTTAGGAAAGTAATATCCTAATCCCTTCAGTATTCCACATAAGATAGATGCTGGTGCTGTCTTGTAATTCCTTACATGATAGGCAGCGAATACAATACATTCTGGAAGGCAGATACTCATTCCTCTGAAGATTCCTTCCTCTGCTCCCTCAGTATCTATCTTGATGAGATAAACATCCTCTATGTTATTCTCCCTAATGAATGAATCCCATGTCACTGTTCTGGTCATTCCATTATGTGCATGAGCAAAAAATGTTGCATTATGTTGCGTAGCACCAAATTGAATTGCCATCTCTCCATCTGTTTCAGACATAGCCATCATTAGGGGAATTATCTTATTGGAATGTTTGTTATTCTCTATATTGAAGAGGAGATTTTGAAATGTATCTGGGTGTGGTTCGATTGCATAAATTGTACTATCTGAGACCCTACTTGAAATGTCACAAGCCCAGATACCTATGGATGCTCCAATGGAAACATATGTTCTTCCATTCTTGAGTTTGAAAAAATCATATACCCTTTGACTGAGGAGTTCATGCTCCAGTCTTCCTTTAGCATCACATTCATAGAGTCTTGTAATTTTTAGACCACCTCTATCATATGTGACTAGAGGGGTCTTTAGAGGTATCATATATACTCCCATTGATAGTCTCCTATTCGGGATACTCTGATCTTAAGAAGGCTTCTATTAGAAGATCTCCAGAGAGTTCAAGGAGTGAATCTTTTAGAGACTTTACCCATTTCTCTCCTTCTCCCTTTGACCATCCAGCCTGTTTGACAGCAAACCAGGCTACCTTTATTGCTGCTCTTTCTGGATCTTTGTCTGGACCCTTGATGGTACCTGGATCCTTCTTAAATCTTGCATGGGCATTATTGAATGCCTTCCTCCAAACAGTCTGTGCTCTATCTGGGAGAACATTCTGAATCCTCTGAGGTATTTCAGAATTCTTCCTATATGGCATGGATATCACATACTCCTCTTTAGTTTCAGAGATAAAAGTCTTATTTTTTCTTCCTCCAGATATAGTTACACTTCCTACATATCCTGAGACCGTCTGGAGTTATATGGACATTCTTACTTTTACATTTCTTACATTTCATCTCAGAGCCTCTGTCATCTTGAACCACATATGCATCTTTGGATAGATGTTCCTGAAGTACTTCTCCAGTCCTGGATTGATGAACCTGAGTGTGCTCCTGAGCCTGACTATAATCTCAGTGAATGCTGAGAACTGATCCTTTGAGACCAGTTTCATATTTTGAATGGCAGTATAGAAGTATTGATTGGCATATATTCCCCAGAACTCATTGAGGAGATCTTTGGTATAATCATGTGGATGTCTGTCATGAATTGCCTGTGGTGAACCAAATGACATATCCATATTTATTGTGTCCAGTATTTTCTTACAGACATATCCTCCCCAGATGTCATCATACCTTCCAAGTCTCATTCCCTCCATCTCAACATTCATTGGGAATTCATACTGAGTGACTAGGTACTTAGTATTGAAAGAAAGATTCTGTGTACACATGGATGTGTAGAATCCCCTATCAACTACCATTGGATACATATGTGAGTTGTACTTAACCATGATGTCTGGATTTGACATCCTTGTAATTGCATCCACATCTGGAGATTTCTCCCAGAGTCCAACATTGACAGCAACATTACCACTCCTCTTTCCAAATGCATATCCTATTTCTCCTCTCAGATGGATTGGGAATCCCCTAACGTATGCCTTGAGTGGATGTGATTTCTCTTTAACTAAGAAGTCCAAGAGATTAACGTATGATGTATTTGGAATTATAGTCATAATGGATTCATGTTCTCCAATGGCTTCCAGATGTTTTCCCACAAAGTCCTCCCTCTCCCTTGGGAAGTTATCATCATCAACTGAGATGATTGTCTCTGCTCCCTCCTGGGTAGCAATGAGGAAACCAATAATTCTTCGCTGATAGTTATTCTCTTGGAAGACCTCCCTGTAATTACGTGAGTTACGTACTCCGTATTGTCTATTGAGAAAACCCATCTGGTTTCTGATTGAAAGTACGGTAAAGTCTTCAGTTGGTATGTATTTTCTAAGATACTTTCTAACCTTTGAGATTGGGGTCTTCTTATCTCCAACGACATACATGTGAATGTCATGTTCATTTTCCTTTGCATTGACGTAGATTGGGGGGAAGTCATATGGAATCCCTATTGTGGTTGTTACTATCCCCACTTTCATTTGAGACCCAACTCTTTAATTTTTTCCTTTACATATGGCTGTACCTTATCTCCTGTAATTATATCATTTGTTAGGTGAATGAGATCACTTCCAAAGTTAGTACCAGTCTTACAATATTTCATGTGAATGTATGTTGGAATTCCAATCTCAAGAACTTGCTTCTCCATCAAGAATTCAAATGGGGAGAATAGATCCTCACACCACCAGTACCTTGGGACATACATATACAATTTCCTTATGAAAATCCTCTTCTCTGGAGATGTTAGTGGAGCTATGTAATTGGCAAATGAGAATGGAATCCCTCCTACGACTGGGACTGTTATTTTGGTTCCCTTCTGAATTTTAATAAGGTGCTCCATATCAGGATGGATGTTATATCCAAAGAGTGAGACAACATGATGATCAGAACTCCTAAAGAAATTGATAGATTCACCAAGTCCATCAAGGGCTATCATATCTCCATCCCACTTCATTGCATATGGCATTGAACATTTACTCAGACACCAATTGTAGAAATTTGATAGGAGTCTCTCAGAGTCTGGTTCCATGATGAATAGATCAAAGTGTTCTCTTCCAACCTTACATGCTCTGAATGGGTAATTAAGAGGAACTACTTTCTTTGGATATTCATCTTCTAACTTCTTAATTATATCTGGTGTTTTATCTGTACTATTTGAATCAATGAGAAGTATTTCATCAACAAAGTCAATTATCGAGAGGACAGATGCCTCTAGGAACTTCTCCTCATTGAGCACTCTAATAAACGCCGATATTTTCTTTTTTGGTCCCTTTGGGAATATAAAGTCGCTCAAAGCAATCTCACCTCTACTTTTCCCCTTATGAACTTGGAGAGTCTCTCCTTTAACTTCTCAATTGTCTCAGGTGGAATAGCCCTCTCTGCATCTCTTGCTTCCTGGAGATAGACTAACTTTGCATCCTGAAGAAGTGCTCCAATATTTGGAATGGCTCTGTTTGTAATGTATGGATAAACACAAGTGAGTCTGAACTCATATTCCTCTTTGTTATCTATTACCCATTTAGTTCTTTCAATCAGGGAGTTAATCTTCTCATCTGTAAGTCCCAGTCCCCTCAGGAACCTATATCCACTTGGTTCTGTCTTGATGTCCATGGCAATATAGTCAGCCTCTTTAGCACAGTCATAGAAGTGTTGACCTAACCCATTGGTATCCAGCTTTACCTTATGTCCCATCCTCCTAATTAATCTGAGGAACTTCGGAAGATTTTCCTGTAGTGTTGGTTCTCCCCCAGTGACTACTACAGCATCAATTAGTTCATTCATCCTAATCTCAAAGAGCATCTTCCCAAATCCCATCTTCCTAAATGTTAGGAGTTCAGGATTCTGACAATAGGTACACTTGAGGTTACATCCCTCTGTGAATACCATATAAGCCACATATCCTGGATAGTCTATTGTACTAATTTCGCTCATCCTTTTTCATCTCCCTCATAAGGACTTCATCAAATGGAACATAGAATGGAATTCCCCATTCATGATAAGTTTTGATATTTTCATTTATTACACTCAGGTCAATCCTATCCTTTCTATTTATAATCAATAATGGGATATGTCTAATCAATGGAATTTTCCACACTGGATTATGTCCCACCTGTCTCTTTCCCTCTATCATCTCTCCAAATGCTGTACCATGATCTGTTGTAACAATGATCTTACCATCCAAGTAGGGAAGGATCCTTGCTACAAACTGGAATCCCAATGCCAAGTTTGCCACATAACAGGCTATGTAGTATTTATCCCCAACCTGTCCAAGTTGGGTCACTGGTCCAAATATTTTCATCTCCTTAGATCCAGTCTTTCCCCAAGCCAGACTTGGATATCCTATAAATGGGAAGTGTGGTTGGAGAATGTGAACCATTATCCTGGCATTTGGATTCCTCTCTATTTCTTTTACTGTTTCCTTAAATAGGATATCTGGATGTACTCCAAGTCTCTCACTCCATCCATAATTCCAAACATCTAATGTTTTGAGGAACTTCTCTCTCTTTGCATATGGAGTTGATGAAATAAGTGTCACATCTTTTAGTTCAGGGAGATCTTTATAGAATCTATCAGTGTGGGATGCTATTCCATATACCTTCTTTACCTCTCCCTTGAATGGGTTATACATCTCAAAGTAATCATATCTCACAGCATCCAATACCAAAAAATATTTCCAATCCCCCTTGATAAAGTTCATCTGATTTGGTAGTTCTTCCATCTTCCAACTTCCATACTACAACATGTTCTCAATCATGTCTTCTATTCCCCACTCAAGGGGTGAGAACTCAATGTCTCCTATCTTATCCATTAGCTTCTTTGGATCAGCCCTCAATCTGTAGACATAGTTCTCAGGGTATGGATTTGGAACGTATTTGGGGATTATGTCTGTGCCCATGATGTCATTAATAATGTGGATAACATCATTGTATGTGTACTCCTCTCCAGTGCCAATGTTATAATGACCAGTAGCTCCTCTCTCAACAAGTGTCCTGATGCAATATATTAAGTCATCAATATAGATGAAGTCCCTCATCTGGCACCCATCTCCCCATAGTTCTGGTTCCTCTCTCTTTGACATTGCTACTACAAACTTATAGACTGTACTTGCCACATCTCCCTTCAACCATTCCCTCTCCCCATAGGAGGGGAATATTCTCAGACCAAGAGAGGAAACTCCCTGATAGATTGAATCTAAATTTTCCTCAGTACATTTAGTCAGACCATAGATATTAGCTGGTGTCATTGGCATATCTTCCTGATATTTGAATCTCTTCTTCATATCATCATTCCAGTATATGGTAGAATATTTCCCATAGTAGGTTGCTGATGATGCGTAGATTAGTGGGATATCATGTTCCTTACAATATTCTCTAATCCAGTACGCTCCCTTCAGAGCATTGTTGAATAGGGAAGTTGGATCCTTCCCAAAGAGGAGAATAGTACATGGTGCTCCAAAATGAAACACATAGTCATATTCTTTGGTGATCCATGGAGGAATGCTCCTGAGAGTTTTAATATCCACATCTCCTTCCCAGAGACACTCAACTCCCTCTGGAACTGACTCATGCTTCCCAACTGAAAAATTATCAAGGATATCAACAGTGGTGTTCAGGTCAATGAGATCCTTTACCATCTCACCTCCTATGAAACCTGCTCCCCCAGTAATCAATACCCTTTTATTTTTCCAATTCATACTAACCGCACACTCTCCTTGTGGTAGCATCTTTTTAAAAGTATTTAAAACCCCACCTTCACAGTTAGATCATGGATTTTGAATTTCCGTTCTATCAAGTCAACTACTTTCCATGAACCGAATGCTGGATCTCTTTCTCTGAATTTTAAGTATTCAATGAATGACATGAAGAGTTGCTGATCTTGATATGAGAATATAATTCCAGGTCTTCCCCTTACTTCCCCATCAGAACTGCCAACTCCATTTATTGAAAGGTCATTTTTTATTTTATTGAGACCCTTTACCATCTGTGATATTCTGAAGTACATTGGAATCAACTCAGGGAAACTTCCCTGCCTTAAAATCCCTTTCAAATTCCTCTTCCTGTTTCACATACTTCTGAATCTCCTCTCTCACATCCCTCAACATTGCCTCCTCATAGTAGCTTGGGTGTATTCCAACCCAAATCATTTCCTCAATTGGAATCATAATGTACATCTGGGAATATCCTCCTACGTGGACTTTGATTGATACATTTCCCTCATACCCAACTATTTCAACTATCTTAGTTGGAAAGTGATGTCTGAGGTAGTTCCTCATGTAGATAGCTCTATCCATAAGGTACTTCATCTGTCTTCCTTTCCATGTTTATACCCATGGACCATTCCTTTAATGTAAAGGTAAGCCATAATCTCAAGTGCTTTTTTCTTTGGTACCACATCTGGGAGGGAGAGTTCTACTATCCCTCCAGTGTAGATCCAGTGTGCCTTTGCTGAATCCTCAAAGTCTTTTGTCATCCAGATATTTCCTCCCTCTCCTCTTATTCTCATTCCACTTCTTGAGGAATTCTTCATCTGGATCTACATCTATGTTGAGGGATGCCATTGCATCCAGACAGTAGAATATTCCATCAATCAGTTCTTCCATCATATGGTCAATGACCTGCCATTCCTCCACAAATGAAGATGCAGGTCTGCTCCCCATAACAAGGGGTGCATACTTTTTCAACCACCATGTTTGTTCTGCAATGTACTCAGGATCTCCCCTGTGTTTCCAGACATCTCCAGCTTCAGCCATCTCTATCATTCCATAGAAGATCTTAGTTCCAGGATCTGAACCCCATCCAAAGATTTCCTTCAGTTCCTGGATTTTCAACATTGCCTCTCTTAGGGTTGGCATAGTCAGCCTCCAGGGGAAATGCACCTTTTACAAATGAATGAGTCTGGGGAATTTATGACTCCTGTAGCTGTACCTATGAACTTAAGGAATTTCTCTGAGGTATAGTATTCCTTGATGGTTTGGTTACTCAGATTACCAAGATCAATTTCATGTCTGTAGTCCATACAACATGCAGCCAGATCCCCATTCCAAAGGACATGTAGTACTTGGTCAAATCTTATGCAGTAGAAGTTATCCTCTGGTTTGAGGTCCCTAACCTTTCCAAATCTTGAGATACTCTTGGCATTCCTATCATCCCTTCTGAGGTTCCCTGCTCTGTCATGAAATCTAAAGAAGTCAAGTCTGATTGACTCTGGTTCTATCTTAGCCTCCTCAAGTACTGGTCTCCAGAATCCTGCTAGGTGTCCAGCAGAGAAGTACCAATCAACTCCATCTATTGATGTCCCAGATCCCCTTATTGTGATATTCAGACCATCCTCAACCTTCTTCAGGAGCTTCAATGTTCCAGCTACTGAACTCTTAAAGTCTAAGTTCATAATGTACTCAAGTGATCCCTCATTCATACCATGAAATGAAAGGAGGATTGTATGTGGTCTTCCAACAAATGTGGTATAAATTTTCTCTACTGTCTTTTTGACATTGAGGAGTGATGGATTGATTGAGAACTCAACCATCTTATCTGGGTACTTGTCATAGAACTTCCCAATCCAGTCATAGATTCTATTATCACTCAGTGGTTCATTCATCAGGTATGGACAGAAGGTTGTGAATTTCTCAAAGTCCTCCATGTCATTGAGGATCTTGAGGTATAACTTCTGTTCCATCTTACCTGGATTATCCTTATGCCATGACTCCACATATGGACAGAATACACAGTTTGCAGTACATGTGGAGATGGTCATTACCTGGAGCTTATTCAATCTCTCTTCTGGGTTGATTTCCATTCCTCTTCTCTCCTATTATAAAGCTCAATCTTTCTCCTAATCTCAGTAGGAGTCTCATGTGTTTTATCATGAATGATATGACCTCTAGCTAGGATGAACTTCTTCCCCTTTGGTTGTAGGGGAGGTGCATGGACTAGACCAGAGTATCTGATGTTCGACTTACTCTTGAAGATCCTAACTTGGAAGTCTGGATATCCAACTCTGAGGGCAACTGATCCATCCAATCTCTTTTCATTGTTAATCCTGGGAAAGGCTATTCCCACTACATTGTCCTTGTAGGGGACAATTCCAATCTTCTGCCTAAGTTCTCTGACAATTTCCTTTGACTCATCATCCAAGTATTCATCTGGGTCTAGGATCAGAATCCAGTCTCCCCTTGAGATGTCCATCATCTCATTTCTCCATTCCTCAACAACAGTGCCTGAAAGATCCTTTGTTATAATCTTGTCAATCTTATATTTCTCCCTCAGTTCCCTTAGGTAGGACTTCTTCCAAGAAATGTCAAAGTACATAATCTTCTCATCCACTATGTCAGTAACTGAGTCCAGACATCTCTCAATGATATTGGGAGGATCTTGGTACACTAATACATTTAGGGATATCATTCTGTTTATCACTTCAATGATACATCTTTTTAAACACTTGGAGAGTGATAGCTATCCCTGGTAGCTATCTTAGAAGGAGTTGAGGACATCACAAACATATCTAACTTCCTCATCCTCCAATTCTGGATAGTTAGGAGGACAGATATGACTTTGACAGAATATATCACTGACTGGATATGGCACTTGGAACCAATCCTTGAAGCATGGTTGTCTGTGAATTGGAATTGGATAGACCTCTCCAGTCATTGATACTCCATTATCCATGCACCACTTGTAGAGATCGTCCCTTACCTCTTCAATGAGTACTATCTGTTTGTAATGTGAACCCTCTCCCATATTTACCACATTATACTTCTCCTTATCCAAGAGGATGCGATACATATCTGAAATGTTCGTCCTCCTCTTGATTCTGTCAAAGACTCTCATGAGTTCTAGTATACCGAGTGCTCCCTGAAATTCAGTCATCTTGAAATTCCCTCCCTCAATCGTGTGGATGTGGGATTTCCCCTTTGGAGATCCAAAATTCCTAATCATCCTCATCTTCTCATCATAGTCTTCCCTGTTTGTTGTACACATTCCTCCCTCCCCTGTTGTCATAACCTTGGTTGCAGAAAATGAGAAGCATCCTATATCTCCTATGTTTCCAGCAATATTCTCATCCCTTGTGTCAGATCTCATTATGGCAAAATGTGACTGAGCAGCATCCTCAATGATTGGAATCTCATAATCCTTACATAGTGATTTAATGAATGGAACATATGGTGATATACTTCCTCCAATGTGGACCAGTATAACAGCACCAACTCCAGCAAGGCTTTCCTCTGCTATGATATTTCCAAGTATCTTCTGTAATTCATAGTAGTTAATTCCAAATCCTTTCTTCTCAATATCAACTGGATATGGTATTCCACCTGCCCTCATAATTGCAAATACTGTTCCAATCATGGTGTTTGTTGGAAAGAGAACATATTTCCCCTTGACAAATATTGTCCTGAGTGCAACCTCAAGTGCATCAGTTCCAGATCCAACAGCCACTGCATATTTTGAACCATTCATTTTTTTGAACTCTTGTTCAAATTTTTGAACAAAGTCCCCATTGGATATTGGCTTGGAAGATATGAGAATTTTCTCAACTAATTCCATATATGCCTCTCTTTCCCATGAGGGAAATTCAAGTTTGAACTTAGGTATATTCATTTTTACAGGTTTCATTTTGACCTCTTCCTATATAATTTACAGATTGTATCTGATCCATCATCATATTTCCTGATTGTGGCAATGTGATCGCATCCTGGTACCACAATGAATCTGTCAAAGTCCATATCATACCAGAACCATCCCTCTGGTTTGAGGACTCTAACACATTCATTCACCCAATGTGTCAGATCCATTGATTCCACAATTAGATGCCAGAGACAGAGGAGTGAGTATACAAAGTCAAATGTTTCATCATCAAATGGAAGAATGTTTGTATTCCTAACCCACTCAATGTTATCAATTCCCTTGCACCAGACATCCCTTCCAAGTTCAAGCATTCCCTCTGAGATGTCAGATACGTAGACCTTCTTGACTAGGGGAGCAACATGTTTGGCAACTCTCCCTATCCCTCCTCCAAAGTCAAGGACTGTCATATCACCATTAAGATATTTTGAAAACAAATCAACCTCATATTTACCAGACAGATCAAAATATTCCCTTCTCTTTTCTTTATCTACCCTGATGGAACTTGTCAGAATTTTATTGATTGCTATATCCAGATCTGAAACTCTCCAGTGTCTATCTGAACTACGGGACATTATCTCCACTTCTCTTTGAATTCCTCTTCTGACATTGCCCATCCAGTGTAGTCTCCAATGTTGGAGTCCTCCTTCTTTCCTCTAATTTCTTCCAGTTGCATTGCCTTGAGGAAATTCACTAGCCATTCCTTTGTTACTGGGATTTCAGTTGAGTATCCCCTCCTGAAGTCCCTTACCTCAATGAATCCCATATACTTCATGAGTGGAATTGTCTTTACATGCCAAACAAGGAGAAGATCTGGTCTTCTTCCTCCCCTCATCATATTTTCCTGATCTCCTTCTTGAATTCAGCAGGGACACCAGCTACAGCAGTGTATGGATTTACATTCTTCCTAACTGCTGAACCAAAGTAGACTACTGCTCCCTCTCCAACTATGACATGTGGACCAATTGATGCTCCTATCCCAATCATAGCCAGTTCCTTGACTCTCACATATCCTCCTAAGTGTACTCCTGGTGAGATCTGAGCAAAGCTCTCAATTACATTGTCATGCTCTATGACAGCACCAGTATTGATGATGGTACAATCCTCCACTCTTGCATATGCATTGATTACAACTAGGGGCATTATAAGATTACCAGATCCTATCTGGGCTGTTGGTGAGATCACTGCTGAAGGGTCAATTGCATTAATTGGATCCTTCCCAGTAATCTCAAGGAGTTCATTGAAGATGTCCCTCCGCATATGATTGTCACCTGTCCCTATGAAGTAGGAAATGTTTGGATCCTTCAGGATCTTTTTATTTTTCCTCAGGTGATAGTCTCCAAGGTCCTGAGCCTTTAGGTGGTGTTTGTATTCCATTGGGACATAGTTGTTCATGAATCCCATAATTGGAATCCTCTGTTTGAGGAAGATGTCTTGGGAGATCTTGCTCCCTGCTGCTCCTCCTATAATTACAACCTTCAATCTCCAAACCTCCTATTTGCAAACTCTAGGAGAAGATCATAAATCTTATTCTCCACAACTTCCCTTCTCATGTCTCCGTCCTCAGACTTGTCTATGTAGAGAAAAACTCTCATCATGGTCTGTAGGAGATCATCCAGTAATCCAACATTGAACTCCTGGAGAATGTCAAGAACGGACACAAGTGAAGTCTGATCCCTCCCATTCCAAGTTCCAGTCATTCTATATCACTACCTCAGCTTTTATTATCCCATCCCTGTATTCGGAAGCAACTTCAAAAGCGTTTTGAATGTCCTCAAGTTTGAACTTGGTGGTTCTAACCTTTTCTTCTCCCCTTCCCTCCCATGCCCTGTATGTTTCCGCAAGGGAGACATTTGATCTCCTTACATTCAGAATATTGTGCTCCCTAATTCTTGAGAGGTGTGGATTGTAGGTAATGAAGTCAGATTCTGGAATTCCAATTAAGACAACTGTTCCTCCCTTCTTGGTGGACCTAAAGACGGTATCAATGGCATCCTGAGTTCCAGCACAATCAAAGACTACATTACATCCAGGTAGATACTCTTGGTAGCCATCCATTATTCCTATATTCAGAATTTCCTGTGTATAGTTCTCCCTATATTTCAGGATGTCAACACCAAATACATTATTACCAAATCCCTGACAGAGTTGGGCTACATAGATTCCAATGGGTCCAAGACCAACTATCCCAACATTACCGTAGAGATTGGAGTCTATTAGCCTCATTGATCTGAGTACAGACCATAGTGCAATCCCTTTTGGTTCTAGGAGCATCCCTCTACTGTAGGAGACTCCTGGGGGAAGTGGGAAAAGCTGGCTCTCATGAAGGACACAGAATTCCCTCAGAGTACTGTTATTATCATACCCTCCCATATATGGATCATATGGACAGAGATTGTAGTGACCCTTCTTACAGAATTCACATCTCCCACATGGTAATCCAGGATGTATTGCAACATTCATTCCCTTGAGTATTTTAGTACTGTTTGACTCAACAACCATCCCAGAACCCTCATGACCAAGATTCATTGGCATCTTCGACTTATGGGTTCCGAGTCCTCCATGTCTGAAATAGTGAAGATCAGATCCACATATTCCAGCACTCATCATTCTTACCAGACAGAATCCCTTCACTCTTCCTGGAGTTGGATCAGAGAATTCATGTATCTCCATCTGTCCTGGTCCTACCAGTCTTGCTACTTTCATTTCTTCTTTCTGCCCCTAACTCTCTTCTTATGGAACCATCCCCACCTATCCCAGTAGATCTTGTCATCGTTTGGTAGGGAATCATAGGACCTCATCCTACATCCACCTTTTGGGGAGAGGAAATGCCACATATTAATTCCAGTATTGATGACAGTCCTCTTATCAAATTCAGACTCTATTGTATTTGAGATTTCAGATTCTATCCTGTAACCATGGTGGGAATATCCAAGTCCACCATACTTCTCAAGGAAGTCAGTCTCATGGAGGAGGTCAGCCCTATACATTATGGGTGCTCTCAGGAAGTCAACATCAACTATCTGTTCATCAAATGAGAAGTTCAGAGTTGAATAGTCATTCCAGATCTTTCCCTCCTTTCCAGTCCACCTATTGAAGTCACTTGGTATTTTATCCAATCTAACTGGATTCCTATCAACTGGATGTAACATTCCCCCAACTGCTCCTATGTCATCATTTTCTTCCAGAGTCATTACCAGTTTCTCAAGGACATCTGACTCAAAGATATGATCATCATCCAACTTGACAGCATACTTACTCTTGGTTTCATTCATGACATGTAGGGAGGAATCAACACATCCAAGGAGTCTCTTAGGATGCATGAAGGTTACTGAATGTCCCTTATTCCTGAGGAGTCTCAATAGACCCCTAACATTGAGATCCTGGATGTACTGTGTATCAATCTCTTCAAGAAGGGTAAGTCCCCAGTCCTTGAATGTTTGATTTAGGAGTGATGAAAGGAGGATTGAAACATTCTGATTCCTCTGTCTTGACCAACACTCCAAGGTTACAAGAACCATTTAGAACACCACCTTCATTACATCTCCACCTTCAAGGAATCTCTTCTGCTCGCTTGCTATCTGGTCCAATAGTGGAATCCACTTGTTGATAATCAGGTCATCCCAGAGGAGTGTCTGTGAGAACTTCCTAGCCTCTTTTCCCCTCTTCTCAATTTCACTTGGGCTATCAAATGCTTCCAGTATTTTCTCCTTCAGGTGCCAGGGATCCACAATTGCAGATGTTCCAGCAATGGGAGTATCTATTGGCATTTTGGATCTAGCCAACCATCCCCTCTTTTCGCTCTTATGAACTAAGTCTGTCATACTTGAGAAGTCATGGACTATTGCAGGTAATTCACATGCAAATCCCTCAAGTATTGGGAGACCAAATCCCTCCCTCTTTGAACCACAAAGGAGGACATCAAATGAGTTGTACAGGAGACACATCTCATTATCTGGAATTCCAACCACTGCAAGGTGGGATTCCTCAAATCCAACATTGTTGATTATTCCATGTTTGTGTGCCAGAGCCTTTAGTGATACTCCTCTTGGATCTTCAGGATCAGTGTGGGTGAAGATTCTACATGCCTTCTTGAAGTCTGGTCTCTCCTCAAATGCCATCTCAAGAGCATGGAACATCTCTCCCCATCCCTTCCTCATCTCCTTGTCTGAGTTTGCTGATACTATCCCAATTATGAATTTGTCATCTGGAAGTTTTGTTTGTTCTCTTGCCTCCTTCTTTGGTATTGGTTTGAAGACTGGATCAACTCCATGTTCTATTACCTGAGACATAATTCCAACTCTCATCAGTTCCTTCTGTTGGAATGGGAGGAGTGAAACTACTTTTCTATATTTCCTAGCAATCTGAATTGGATGTAGACCGTAATTAATATGATCCATTGGGGAATAAAGAAGTGAATATCCAATCTCTGGGAACCATGGAAATGCCCAGAAGTCACTCATCAATATTCCTACATTTCCTCTAAAAGCCTTAAAGTGTTCAATGTATGATTCCCTTCCAAATTCACCAGGCTTTCTCTTACATGGGACACAGGGAACATTATTAATCAATACAACTCCACCTGGTTCAATTCCATAGTATGCAGATATCACCAGAAATACTCCAAGTTCATGAAGTCTGGTGCATATATGTCTCGTTACAGTTCCATATCCAGATCTGATATGTGGTGCTACAGAATGCCAAATTAATCTTAGGTCCTTACATGGATGATCTTTGATATCAAAGTTGTCCACTATTTCTTTTCTCATCATTTTAATTAGCCATTTTAGTAGAGAGGAAACATCTTTTTAAATGGTTAGGGAACCATTCTTAACCTTCCTCCAGTCCTCTATGAGTGACTCCACATCAAAGATTGGAGTCTTTCTCTGAGTCAGTGATTTCTCATAGAACTCTGGATCCATCTCTGGAAGAACCTCATGTAGGAGTCTATTCCTAGCAACTCTGTATCCTGCTGCTATTGAGGACTTAGACTCAAGTTCTTCCTCAGACAATAGGAGGGAACAGAGCATGAGTTCCTTCCTCTTCCTCTCACTGAGTGAATCTACCCACTCAGAATCCTCTAACCTATCTTTTAGGTTCATCTCTATTTCACTATCGGTGTCCTCTTAACATAATCTATTGTCTCTTCATCAAAGTCCTTTAGGATTATCCAACCCAATTTTGCATTGTATCCCTTTGAGAGGAGCCATGCACTTGTCCTCTGAAGAGTCCCAGATATGAGTGCAATCTGTCCCTGACCCTTCATGACATCTGCAATCTGATGTGTGTGACCAGCATGTAGGATGTTTGGTCTCTCAACCAACTCCCTCCAGATCCTCTCAATCATATGAGTGGCTGACTGTGTTACAGCCCCTGAACCATGCATCATCATATATTTGAACCTATCATTCAACTTGAACATTCCAACATGACCATAGTAGGAGACATTTGGGAGAAGCTCTGCAACCTGCTTCAGGGGATCAAATCCAATCTCAGCATCTGCCTGTACCTTCTCCTCATGGGTTCCAGCAATCAACTTGACCTCACATGGGAATCTACTTATCAGTCTCCTCACTCCCCTCACCTGGTCCTGTATTTTGGGAATCTTAAGTTCCTGCATTTCAGTTCTGAATACCTTCCTCCCCTGAATGACATCTCCAGCAACCATGGCATATTTACATTTGTACTTTTTAGAATCCTTTACCATCTTATTGAATGCATCCATCTGGAATCCAAGGGATCCATAGTGCCAGTCTGATGACATCAATAATGGAGTATTGATCTCCCCATGGACCCTGAATTTCTCTGTCCCATCCCCAATGTAGTCAAAGTACCTTACAAGAACATAGAAGGTTTCTTCCTTCCCAACTATCTCCTTTACATCATATCCCCTTCTACCGATCAGTTCCAGTGCTCCCTCTATGTCATCCTCCCTGATACTTGGCACTCCAACAAGGTCAATTATTGATTGCATTGAAAGTGGTAGTTTTGACTTCTGAAGAATCTTCAGTACTACAGACTCTAGGGTGATTGGAATTTCCTTGTCTGATACTCTCTGGAATTCCTCTGTCAGATCCTATCACCCTTTATGATGTAAACTACCCTCTTCCTCCTTGTGATAATTAGGTCCTCATCCTTATGTAACCATTCCCTCAGACTCTTGGCTAATTTGTCAGCATCAGCCACAACATCCTTTGAGATCCTAACAGCCCTATCATTTGGATTCCTTTCAAAGTACACAATTACCTGGTCAAGCATATCCCTATATTTTGATCTGGTGGAGGAACGGAGGGTGATCTCTATCTCCTTCGTTCCCCTCAGATCCTCTTTGAACAAGGGAACTACTCACCCTCTCGAACATCCTGCTCTTTACCTGGTGCTTCTGGAGGTTCTCCACTCTCTTTCCATTCCTTTATGAAGTCATCAAAGCCCTCAGTTGGAAGTCCCTCAGTATCCCTAATGAACTTCTCAAGAACTGGGTCATACCTGATGAGTCCTCTCCTGGCATAGGATGCTATTCTCCTGGATGCAGCAAGTGCTATCCTTCCCTGCCTGGGAATGAATCTAATACTTGGTGCCTTATTGGGATCCAGTCCCCTCTTTGCAGCACAAAGTCTCTTGAAGATCTTCTCCCTAATCTGGTACTCAAGGGTGTGCCTGAAGATTGGAACTGCTCCATCCTTAAACTCCTCAAGGGCTACCTCAATGTCTCCCCTAAATCCCCTCTGAAGTGGTTGGAGGATTATTGGGAGTTTAATTCCTGTTCCACCACATTGGAGATCTGCAAAATAGTACAGGACATTCTCCATCCCCTTTATGTCAAGGACTGGGAATCCGCCTAAGTCCACATTTCTCCTGAACGCCCAGATTGTGTCCTGATCAATGTCCTCAAGTTCACCCTTTACCTGATCTAGGTGTTCCTCAGTGACAGTCATTGGATCTTCTCCCTCAACACCCACCTTGGCAACAACTGATCCAGACCTGAAGGCTGCATTGCCAACTACATCCTCAATATTCAGTCTGATCAGAGCTATCTTGTAACCAGGTGCTATTGGTGAAAGTCCAAGCTCATATTCCCCTATCCCCACCAGTTTGAAGTGTGCTATTCTGTCCCTTCCATCCTGATTCCCAGTTGCCCTCCATGTTATTTCTCCCCTGATTGATATCTCATTCTTTTTCCATTCAATGTCTGGGAATCCAAGGTGACCAAGTTTGTATCCTGTTGGTTTGAGATCATCCTCATACTTTATGTCATCCTTCTCATCCCTGATGAAGTCTATTCCAGACTTAGGATTGATTAGTCTGATTGTTATGATATTATTTCCAGCTTTATTATATCCAAGTTCACACCAGGCATTCCCTGCTCCCGTAACAAAAATGTCCCTTACAATCTCTGAGCCAAGATACATGATGTCTACTCTATTTAGGAGTGCCAGAACTGCTTCCCTCTCAGCATCTCCCCCTCCGTCAATAATGAATCTTGAGCCTATGATCTCCTCAATATATTTTTGTACAATTCTAAATGTCAAAGGGTCCCTATGGTAGAGGGCTTCAAGTTGGGACTTGGATACCTCTGTTTCTTTTCTCTTATCAGGATCAAAGATTGATTGGGATCTGAGTATACTCACATTAGATGTAGGTCTTCCAGAGACAAGGATGTGTTCTTCTCTGATAGGAGGCTCTTTTATTGTTTTTCTAATTGTCCTCCTTCTTCTCATTGACATCTCTATCAGCTAAGGCTTATATCTTCTTCAATAAATATGTGATGATCGGACTGGCTAACATTAGTTCCCTGAATGAACTCTCAGAAATCAGTCCCCTTCCAAGTGCAATAGCAACAATGATCCAATAAATTACCATCAGTAAAGTCCTAGCCTCCAGCTTAGAGAGTGACTCAATGAGCACATTTGGTCCCTCTTCCTCTACTATTTCTTCTCCACTCATGGATACTTCATCCGTATCAATGTACCAGAAGTTTAAAAGTGTTATGGGGAAATTATCAGTTCTACCTTCAATTCACTCTCAATGTTGTCAATGTAGCATCCTATTGTATGAGTGTCAGATCCAGCAAAGAGTTGGGCAATACAGTCTGGTCTCTCCCCCATTGATCCAATTGGTGATGAGGAGTCCCCTCCAGCACCAAAGTCCTTCTTGTCAACCAGGAGACAGTCCTCAAAGAACGCTGATCCCCTTGAGTATCCCACATACCCATTCCATGATGTGTCTGCCACAATGCCATCAACTGTATGACCAGTTGTTCTTCCAACCTTCTGCAACAATTCTCCAGACACTGCCCTCCTCTTCCCATAGAATGGTCCTATTTCATAGACCTCATATGGTGGGAGTACATTGTCACCAACTGGCTTGATTAGGGCTATGTCAACCCTATTTGAGTCTGTTCCAGCAAATGTCCTATAGATTCTATGGAAGAAGTTCCTGAATGGACACACAAACTCTGAGAACTTTATCTCTACAAATCTCCAGAGTTCCCCAACCCTATCTCTTGGATCAGTTCCTCCATCACCTTTTGACGGTTGGGTATATGGAGTGCCAATACCTGCTTTGTTCTCATTAGCTGCACAATGGTTGTTAGCAATGATACCAATAAAGGGTTCTTCCTCCTCCATCCTATTTCGTACAAAATTACCAAGGGTACACGCAGTGGCAGTTCCCCACCATCCCATAGCAGATACTCCTGCCTTGACGGGTCGTATTCTATCTTTAACTCCAAATGCTCTGATCTCCCCTATTTCAACTATGTCTGTCATTATAAATTCTCTGTCACCAACCTTGAATGCCATTGGGACAACATCCCCCTTTGAGAGGAGTGATATGTCCTCTTTTTTGGTGACATAGACCCTGAATACCCTGTATTCTGGGAATTCCTTCCCATTCTTGATCTTTGGTTGTAGCTTGGATGAGTACCCAACTACATTCTTCTTTTTCCTCACCTTTTTCCAAAGGGGTTCCAGAAGATACTTATCGTCCATTTCAACCACCTATACAATACTGGATGTAGGCAACTGAGACAGCACTAACTGCTGAAATTATGGCACATAAGATTGCTGCCCAGAATGCCCACTTCTCCTTCTTACTTTTGTTATTGTTTTTCTTCATGCCAGCACAGAGAACCTCAACCTTCTTATCAAGTTCCCCTAGGAGGTCACCATGACCATCTATTGATTTTTCCATCCTCTCCATATTAACAAAGATTGTTTTTGTCCTCTCCATGACAGTGGTTTCCAAAGAGGCTAACCTCTCTTCAACTGACATTTCATTCAGGGAGTAGGATGCTGAAGGTTCTTAATAATCTTACTCCTCTACATTCTTCCTATAATAGGACCAACCACATTTCTCACAGTACGCTTCCTCAGCATTTGGAGGAATGGAGAAGATTTCAACCTTTGAACCACACTGACCACAGGCATCTCCCTTTGGGTATGCCTCATGGACTATTTTCTTAGACATTCCAATATTAAATTTTAAAAGAAGAATATAAATGGATCTGGGGAATTAATTCATTGGAGTTACTTCCAACCATGGGACATTTACAGTCTCTGGATATCTCTCAAATCTTGTGTGACCAAATCTATTATATTCCCCTATTAACTCTCCATGATCAGATGTAATTACTACTTTCTTACTGAGATTTGGAAGTAGTCTTTCTACTTCCTTCAGAACATAAATTAGATTTCCCTCGTATCCTAATTTCACCTCATCAAATTTATTATGTTTTTCTACCCACAAACCATACTCAACACCTGATCGTTTATTATTCCTCTCATGGTGTGGAGGATTCCCAAGGAACGGATAGTGTGGTTGTACATACCAAATAATAAATTTCATTTTTGGATACATCCTGGTATATTTAATGGCAGTATTGGTCATACATTCTGCCCTAACAGCAGATACCTCAATGTCCCAACAACCCTCTGGTATATCTTTCCATCCAGAATACATGAATCCAAAGAGTCCACTCCTTCTTTCAAAGTATGGATTACCTGCTATGATTCCAAGAAATGGTCTTTGTACCTTGAATGTTGCTTCTATGAAACTCTTTGTATCTGCTCCTGGTGTTTCCATCATAAATAATTCCCCTCCAATCCAATTAAGTCTCTTAAAATAGTCGTACCTACACGCATCTAGGATGATTAAATAGTCCCATTCCCTTTCCCAAATTCCTCTTATAACCATTTCAATCAATCACAAACCTTCAAGTTCAATATAAAACTTCAGTAAGGAGATAGCTATCCCTGATATCTATCCTTATACAGGAGATCTCCCAAATTAGTCCGTAAGAGACCTAGGAAGAGATCCCGTAAGAGGGGGTACATGTTTCTTATAAAGTGATATATCGGTACAGTATTTAAATGAGTTAAATTACCAATATAGTATTTATTTTCATATAGATCTTTTTTCCTCATTTCAAATTCCACTCGTAGCACCAGATCTCATCCTCCCCCAATATCTCAAGGATTTGGGAAGCATATTCCCTCAACTTGACCCTGAAGGAGTCCTTCACGGAGATCATAATCATTCTGGCAGAAATGGACTTCCTTCCGTCCCTCTTCTTCTTGGTCAGCATGAATATTGGGGAACTGACTGTTGCACTCTTAAAGGAGACTGTTGGGACAAAGAAGGCTTTCAATTCCTCTCTCTTCAACTTAACTATGTCCCACTCAGTGTTGCCTTCCAATTCCCTACTTTCTTTTAAATAGTCCACAATGGCAGTTCCCATTTTCCCTGATCTCTCCCTCAAGATTGGTGCAGGGACAATCCACCTGGAGATGACAGAAGCATTTATAGTCATTCTTCTTGAGTGCCCTCAACATATCCTTCTCAAGGTCACATTTTAATTTCTTTGCCAATTTCCTGATGTATGAATTCCTGTTCTTTGGATACTCCCCAGTGATGTGTCTGTACCAGTCAATCCCAAGGAGATCCAGGAATGGCTCAACCTTATCATGGATTGTCTTCTCCAACATCATCTCCCTATCAATTGCAGGGACTATATCATCAGGAAGGTGGAAATCCCTGTCCCACGCAACCATCTCGACCTTCTTCTCAACCTTGTCAAAAACTGTCTTCCTCTTCCTGTTTTCTGTGACTACCCTCTTTGTCTTTGGATCATTGAACTTCCACATATTTGGGTACTTCTCTGGTATCTTTGCATTGTCAACATATATTGTGTAGAACCTCTTCCCAACCTGGAGATCTAGGAGGAGGACATCCTTTGAGTATACAAAAGCCTTGAGGTGGGAGGATAGGACCTTGAAGTTGTCTGGATGTTTGGTCAACTGCTGTGCTATTGCTATCTCCTCCAATTCCAACTCCCCAAATTTGAGGATGATGTCCCTGAGGAATTCTATTATCTCATCATTGGTCTTCTTCTCAAAAATTAGATCTGAGAGTTTATCCTGAATTGTTGCAGATATTTCAGCAGTGTTCTTCCTGATAATTTCAAGTCCCTTCACTACCTTCCTTCCATCAATTGTCTTCCCAACATATCTCTTCTTGGTGAACATGATGATATCACTGTATATCTCATCCTTTGAGACTTCCAGATCCTCTGGTGAAATTCCCCACCTATCTCTCAGGAATCTATTGACCCTCTCAGAGATTAGCTCCTCCAGTCTCTTTGTCTCCTCCTCCAAGTTGTCCGTCTTCAGTTGGAGGAAGATTGAGTCCGTATCAGCATATACAATCTTGTAGTCAAGTTCCTCACATATTGGTTTTAGACAGTCTGTTTCAAGTGTCCTCCCAACATATGTGGTCGCTGCTGCCACCTCAGGATGGTACAATCTACTGGCTTTGCTCTTTGCTTTGGATCCTGCATGTCCCCAGAGTCCATACACAGAGTTAATCAGGGACTTGTATGCGTCTGAGAGAGTCTTATTGAATTTCCTCTCTGACTCAGGGAGGAGGGGATTCTTTGACTTACTCTTGGACTCTGCCCTCAGGGGTCTCAATTTTTCAAGGATTGAGACAGTCCATCCCTTTGGCTTCCTCTTGAAGAAGAACTTATCATCAATATTCCAGTAGTCCCTTTCCAGTTCTTCCTTTGGAATCTCATTCCTGAACTTGGACTCCAACACAGTCTCATAGCTCATGTTGAAAGCCTGGATGATTGAGGGATACATCTCAGACCAGTCAAAGACAACCATTCTCTCATAGATTCCTGGTTCAACCTCAAAGACAATCCCCCCAGGATATTCCATCTTGGCAAGTTTAATTCTTGATGGGAGGACCCAGATTCCCTCCTCCTTCACATGTCTCAGATAGAGGGTGTCTGCTATTGATGACTTGAAGAAGCACTTACGGAAGTCTGATCCTATTACCCTCCTGATGGTGTCAAAATAGAGGGTAAGTTGGAGTTCCTCATCAAGTCTCCTGATTAACTCAACATCCCTCAGGTTCCTAATCAGGACTCTCTCTGGTCTCTCAATCCAATTGTCATAGACAGACTCCTCCCTGTACAACTTCTCCTCTCCCAGTTCTCTCTCGGATATTCCATGTAGGGTCTCCCACTTTGCTCCCCTTAGGAATACTTGTTCATACATCTGTTGGATGTCAAGGAACTGAAGTCCGTAGACCTTAGGATTCTTCTTTCCAAAGAATTTCATATGTTTGAGTCTACTGAGTTTGTACTTCTCTTTCTTCAGGAAGATCTTATCCATTCTATTAATCAGGTATACCCAGTCAAAGTTTGAGAATGAGAGGAATAGGTCTGGGGAGTGTTTGTACACATAGTCAATGAAGAGGTCCACCATTGACCTCTCATTCTTACAGTACATGACAAATACAGGCTTCTCCTGGGTGAGCCACTTCTTTGGTTCCCAATTCACATCCTTAGTTGTCAGGACTATGTAGGTTTCAGTATATGAGTCATAGAATCCTATCACAATAACTGGGTCTGGAGTGAGAACAATATCTGGAGACCTATTGGTGAACACCTCAATGTCAACATAGAGCTTCCTGAAATTGGAGGGCATATCAAATGGTTCAATTGTGTTGGTCTCTGAATCCCAGAGGATTCCAGTGAATATATTCTTGTCAATGAGGAATCTGTCTGGGAAAAGAATGTCTGCCTCAAATGTCCTGAGGTGTTGTATCTTATCCCCCACCTTCCTCTTGACCTCCCTGTAGTCTGAGACTTCTGCTGGATACCTTGTGTAGATTTTCATTGCCTCATCCCCATACCCATATGTGGAGAGGGAGGTCATCTCCCCCTTTGACACCAGATGTTGGTCAAAGAGGTGTCTCTGACTCTTGAGGATGTAGAAGTATGGTCTGAAGTCCCACTGTTTGACAGTGATTGGATTCCCACTCTGATCCCTACAGAAGAGGAGGATTACTGGAATGGAAGTATTCTCTGGAAAGAGATACTCAGCATTACACAGAGATAGTGGGATCTTCATCTCTTCCTTCTTCCCCTACTTTTCCTTATCCTCCTCTCATGCTTACACCTGGTTCCCCAATCACATTTGGAACACTTCTTAGATGTCCTGTATTTGGTGAAGCACTCAGGTCTTCCCCAGACTGAGATTGGGAGATCTCTTCCTATCCTGACACTCATAAGGAAACGTACTTCCTGTCGCCTATTTCAGTAAACTTCCCAGGATTTGTAAAGCGTCTTGGTCTGTAGTATCCAACTATTCTACTGTAGAAGAACATATCCCCTCCGCATGTACAGGTCTCCTGCTCTCCGACTACCTTCCTCCCACATCCCTTCCTCTGACAGACTGAGTATTCCCTCTCATAGTCAAAGTATGGAACCTTTCTGTCTAGGATTTTCAGTACTAATTTTCTGATTCCCTCTTGGTTCGGGTTGTGTTCCCCATGATAGATCCTATGTACAGTACCACCAGTGATGAGATTAAGGAGGGGTTCCTCAATCCTGATTCTCTCCCACACTCCCATTTCCTGGGATGGTGGAGTCAGGAGGGAGGTATAGTATGGATCCCTCTTCCCTCCCCTGTGCCAGATGTTTGGATACTGTAAGAGATCTTTCAGTACTAAGTCATGTGATGATCCCTCCCCTGGGGTCATCTCATCATTGAACCAGAATCCAGTCTCCTTACTTGTCCTCCTAGTCCAGTCCTTCATGTATTCAAGAATCCTATGTGCAAATCTAAGATTCTCGGAGACTGGAGATCCAAACATATTCATGCTCATTTCATCCAGTCCTATCATCCCAATTGTCCTGAAGAAGTTGTTGAAATTTACATGGTAGATCTTGGAGATTGGGAGGAGTCCCTTTTCATAGGAACTGTTCACAAGTTCCCCCTTCAGAAGAAGAACTTCCTTTGCTGTCTCAAGTCTCTGGTTAAGAAGTTCAAAGAACTTCATATCATCTCCCCCTGATAAAAATCCTATTTGGGGAAGGTTAATTGTCACAACACCAAGGGAACCAGTTGCACCCTCAAAAGCCCACTGTCCTCCTGGTATCATTATGTCATCAAAATCTAAAATGACTCTACAACACATATTCCTCTTGGAACCAGGAACATATCCAGTCCCAATGTAATTCATAAAATACCAGAGACCATACTCAATGTCTGACCTTACTATCCTGAGGAAGAGGTTTGAGTTAAGATATTTCTTATCATCTTTTGTGATGTTCAATGTTGGAATGGGGAATGTGAATGGGTTTCCCCTTGCATCTCCCTTTGCAATTTCCTGATTGAAGGCATCCAGGATCATCAGGGCTTCTTCTTGGTAATCTCCATACACATTCCCAGTGTCCCTCCCCTGTATGAAGACTGGTTCACCCATCAGGTATTTGGGACAGGAGAGATTGAAAATGAAGTTGATAAATGGAGTTTGGAATCCAGACCTTCCAGGGTAATTGAAAGAGTAGATAACTCTCTGGAGATTCTGCCCTATCTGATAGAGATTCAAATTGTCCTCCCTCACATAGGGAGCAAGGAGGTGGTTCACATCTGAAATTGCTTGAGCACCTGCAAATTCCTGTTGAGTGGTATAGAGGTAGTTTATAATGTGGTCAATTGCTGTGTCAAGATGTTTAGCTGGTCTTGAGACAATCCTGTTTGTGATGAGTCCTTCTAGGAGGAGCATCTTAAGGTCTGCTCCAAAACAGTATGGTATGATTCCCTTTGTCAGGTTATGGATATGTATCTCCCCCCTATTGAAACTCTCCCTGATATGGGAGGGGTACTTCTCAAGAAGTGTATATTCCCTAACAGCCCTTCCAGCTATTTTCCCCTCAAGATGAGAATATGAGTATTCATTGTTTGAGTTTTCCTTTAAGTCCTTAACGGAACGAGATAGATATCCCTCAATTATTTGTTTAGTCATAGGACTAATCCTCTTTCAAGGATAAATCACTAAGTTCATTTAAACTTTCTCCTAGACAGCAAAGGGGTGTTTCCCAATTTTCTCCACTGTTGGGGGAGTCCAGGGACCTCCTTCCATAAATTCATCTAGGGTGATCTCCTCAAGTTTTAACATGAACTTGTAAGGTTTCCCAATATGCATCTCCTCTCCATATGGGATGAGGAGTTCTCCCCTCTTCCCCTTTTGGTCAAAGATCTCAAGTTCTGCTACGAATTTGAAGCCCTCAGTGGGAGTACCAAATCTCACACCAGTAACTCTAGCTACTAGGTATCCTCCCCAGTCCTTCTCTTCCTTCTTCTCAGTCCCATCCAATTAGAGTACCTTTCCTACATACCTAGTCAACTTTCGTAAGAAAAAAGCATATCGTCTGGCTGTCCAGGGATGCATATCATCCTCAAAGACATGCTTCCTAATAATCCTTGCAAGTGCTGGAAGTTCACACCTATTCACAAACCTCTTGCCATCATAGTTTTCATCTATGTGTTCAAGGATTTCAAGGGTAGTTATGAAAGGGTGTTTGGGAGAGAATCTCATCCCCTCAATAGAAGTGGAGTCATAGGAATCCTCCCTCTTTCCACTTTTAATTTTGTAGATTCCTTTCTCCTCTATTATGTGGGGATCATACTCGTTTAAGATCCTCAACCTTCCACCCTTCCTCCATCCTCTCCTGGGAGAAGTCAATCTCCCCCAATGCAAACTGTTCATGTAGTTTCAGTGTGGTCTCTATGTAATCCCAATTCCTCCTCTTACACCTCTTGGAGAATGCCTTCTCAAGGGCGTTGAATGAACCAAGTGTCCTCTGTACCCTTCCTAGTGCCATTATCTGCTTCCTGAGTTTAACACTGTAGGGTTCATTCTTGGCTATTGCCCTTCTCCTCTCCTCCTTCTCCTTCAGGGGAAGTTCTGCCATCTCAGTCCTTCTGCTCCATTCCCTCATAAGTTTCAGTTCGTCATCTTCCTCTTTTTTCTCCTTCTTCTCCTTTGGCTTATCCGACCAGGAGACTATTGACTTCATCACCCTGTTGGTTCTCCTACTCTTCTTCTGTTCCTTAGCCAGATCAACTGCCCTCTGTCCGTACTGTTCTACAAGTTCTTCTTCCAGTCTTGTTGGTATATCAACTGGGGTCAGGAGACCATCCATAGTTCCCTTTGTTAGACCCAGAATTTCACCAACAATGGTTCTGGTCAGTCCTTCCTTTATTAGTTCTTTCACTATATACTGCCTCTCACTGTACTCCATTGGAAGGGGATCATTCTCAACAAATGCAGAGATGAGCTTCTCAATCCTACTACCAAATCTCCTGAAGAGAACTGGGACTTTGACATTATGTTTTGTTGCTAACATCAGTCTCCTCCCACCTGCCACTATTTTAAAGTCCATATCTGAAACGATTGGGAAGTGGAAATTATCCTTGAGTATTGAAAGCTCAAGTTTCTTTACTTCCCTGAGTTGGGGATGCTTGTCATCCCTTCCCCTTGGATTTGTTTCTGAGATCTCGAACTGTCTTGGATCAGCCCAGTAAAGCCTTCCTGCCTCTGGATTCTCTATCCTTTCTATTTCCTCTCCTACCTTCTCTAATACTCTTCCACTCATGATCCTTACCTCTACCCTAAAGATTAAAAAAATTAGAGGGGTACTAGGTAATCCTTCATTGGTAGATATCCTCTAGCTCTGAACAGGAATCTGGGTTCATCTTCCTCTTCATCTCCCCTGAAGGTCTCAACTGACCCAACCAAGAACAGTCTGGAGTCCAGACCGAATATGATTGGGAAGTCACCTGGTAGGAAACCAAAGAGACCACTCTCATCCCAGTAGTCATCATCATCCAGTACAATGGACCTGTCACCTGTCTTCTCAGATATGTCATCTGCTATATCAGAGACATAGGCTTCAAGTATGGCAGGAGGGGGTGCCCTCTTGTCAGAGTGAAGTGAATAGAATGTTTCAACCTCATTCAGAGTGATTGGTTGCCAGTGGCTGTTTCTAAGGACCATCTCCAGATCCTCTAGGTCATCAGGAACTAAGTCCCTCTGTACCTTGAAGTCAACCTCCAGTGACTTGGAGTAGTTGAGATCAAAGAAAGGCTCCTTAGTCTTCCTCTTGTTTGCCCTGAATGTTAGCCAGGAGTAGAAGGGAATTCCAGCTTCCTCAAGTTCCTCTACTTTTTCATCGTTAAATGCAAGTCTGAAGAAGTCTGCCTCTGCCCAGTCAAACACTTTCCCCTTTGAAGCTATCCCATATAGTTCCCTATGGAGGGACTTGTCTTCAGGTCTGAATGGCTGATAGAGATTGGGATTCTCCTCAAAGTTCACCTTTTCCCTCCTATCAAGGGGAGTGCCTTCTCTGTTCACAAAGTTCTTATCAATGGCTTCTTCCCTCTGTGTTTCCCACATCCTCAGTGCCCTTTTCTTCATAAGGTCAATGAAGTCAACAGTCCCAGAGTCGCCTATGAAGACCCCAGTATATGTGATTGCTGGAGAACGGAGGTTTCCTGATTCACGCCTGAGTTCTCCTCTGACTCTCTGGTAGGCTGTTTGGATTCCCAGTCCCTCTCCCGTATCAGCTAATTCCAGTATCCTCTCTTCAAGATCCTCTATTGTGTATCCAGATTTATCAGAGAGAATCTGTAGTCTATCCCTGATCCTTTTGGGTATTTGACTCATTGTGTCTCCTTCCACTCAACTGTTATTTTCACTTCTGCATCACAATCAATGCAAAAGGTCTCCATTGTTTCCATGTCATACTCTATGCTGTCACAGTTGTTCTCCCCACACTCAGGACAATCCCATTTGAGAGTGTAGGACTTTGCTTTTTTAATGACCTCAATTTTCACAGGTTCTGCTATTTTTCTTCCCATTTCCTTAACCTCTAAGGCATTACTCTCAAGAGCGTGACATCTATTTAAAGATTCACATAACAGGTTTATATAGGTGAGTGATCTATATTTCGCTCAAGAGGAATAGAGTTGGAATACCATAGGATTGAAAGGGATAAGGTCTATTCAACCCTCAAGAGTCTTGAGCCTCTGACAGTAGCAACACACAGGGATGCTGATGGGATGTACTCATTGGCACTCCTTGATACAGTCTTTGACATTGAGGACATCTACACTCCTGACATCTTTGGGGACTATGAGGATGAAAAGGTCTCATTGGATCTGGGACCAGCATTGAAGTGGGAGTGGAATGGGATAGCTATTGACCATCATCCCCATCCAGACATTGACCAGAGGGACTACTCACTGATATGGGACTATGTGCCAACTGGTCTCATGGTCTGGAGACTCTTCAAGGATAAGATTCCAGTAGATCAATGGTGGAAGGCTGCTGGTTCATGTGTTGGGGATGGTCAACCAGAACTCATTCCAAATGAAATCTTTGATACCAATCCTGTCCTCCTGGAGAGGAGGGGAAGTATCTACAAGAGCCAGTACAACAAGATTACGCTGTACCAATATGATCTCTACAAACTATTGTCATCCCCTGTCAATGCAACATGCAGGACAGGAAAGGCAGTTCAGGCTGCTAAAATCCTTAAGGTCTGTAAACGTCCTGATGATGTCCTCTCCCATCCAATGTTCAAGTCAGATCAGGAGATCCTGAATAAGGAGATAGACAGTGTAATCAATCAGTTTGGAAGGGACAAGAAGGTTAGGAGGAGTGCCATCATAATAGGAGACAGATTCCTAGTAGTCCCATTTGAGTCAAAGTACTTTGTAGCCTCAAGAGTGGCACAGTCCATCCAGAGTGACAATCAGAACTACACTGTCATAGCACTGAATGAGGAGAAAGAAGAAATCTCAATTAGGGGGACACACGCAGCAATGGTACAGAACCTGATGATTCCAAGAGGATGGAGTATAGGGGGTCACTCTGGATACATGGGAGGAAACCTTGCTAGGACCTCAGATGAATTCATCAGGGACCTGAGGGAAGGATATGCAGAAAGAAGAAGTTCCTAAGAGACCAGACAGTAGAAAGGTGGGAGAGCTTAAGAAGTGGCTTTCCCAATTTCCTGATGATTGGGATGTCTGGGGATATGAGGGAGAGGTAGTTGGGATAGTGGTTGGAGAATTTGATGAAGAGAAGGGATACCGTCTATCCGACTACTGTTTCCACAATGGGAAAAAAGATATTGGACATGCTTGGCTGACGTATCCCCAGAAGTGTATTAAAGTAAAGGGAAAATTGGTCCCCTACATCCTCACTGATTTGGTAGAGGATGAAAACCTTGATGATCCCACTTGTGAGAGGTGTGGGAGAAGAATGGGGAAGAGAGAATACAAGGCTCTCCAGGGAATGTGTATCTACTGTCATAGGGAACTTACTTCAGAACAACATAAGGAAGAGGGAAAGATCTAGTTGTCAGCAGATGAATGGGAAACTCCTCCTTCTTTTTTCAAAATACTTAATGACATTTTCCGTTTCACTCTAGATCCATGTGCCACTCATGAAAATACCAAAGTCCCATTCAATTACTATACCATAGAGGAAGATGGTCTGAAACAGGATTGGGAGGGGAATGTAGTCTTCATGAATCCTCCCTACGGAAATAAGGCTAAACTCTGGATGTACAAGGCAGTTGAGGAGAGTAAGAAACCAAGGACCACTATAGTTTGTCTCATAGCTGCTAGAACAGATAGCATCTGGTTCCATGAGACAGCATTTGCACATGCTAAGAGAATTATCTTCCTGAAGGGGAGAGTGAAATTTCTTCATCCAGTCAAAACAGGAGATTCTCCCAGGTATCCATCCTGTATTGTGGTCCTTGGTTATAATGATCCCCTGAAAGATAGGAAGTTACTGGACCTGTGTTATGGGGGACTTGGTAGGATGTGTATAGTCATATGAGTAAGAAGAGAGTTAGGAAGATTATAAAAAAACTAAGGAAGAAAGTCCTGGAGAAGAAGGAAATTACATATATGAAAACTCCAGTGGACATGAGTTCAGAAACAGTAGTTAGGACTTTGGAATTCCGTTCAAGGAAAAGTGTAATGCACTTCTTTGAAATCCTGTCCCTTTCCATGGAGTTATTTATGGAAGATAAAGTACTCTCTAAGAAGGATTCAAAGAATTTAGTATTTCATGCAATTGATATTATATGGGAAGATATTCCCACTAAGCCCATAAAAGTTCCAATTGGAGACCTTTGAATTGACAGGAATTAGGACTAGCGATGAGATAGGCATGAGGAGATTGAAGAAGTACATTAGGAGACTGAAGATTCAGGCAAGGAAGAGGGGATTCATTGTCATCTCCTATGTAACCCTCACACAAGATGGTGGAGAGATAACCATTAAGAGACTTGACTTCCCAACTCCTAGGGACCAGAATGACTTCTTCAGACATCTAATGAAATTAATGTGGGCTGGTCTTAGGTTCAAGGGGCATATGGATCCAGATACTTTGGTGATGTCAGGGGTTGACTTCCTCTATGAGAGGAATAAGAGAGGAGATTCCATGAGAGATCCATGGGGGAACATTGGTGTCAGAGATTAGGACCATCAATGACGATCCAGCTTTCATCCTTTTCTTTAATTCCCATTACAGTCAGGAAGAAGAACTCCTGTCCCTGACTCCCATTTTTGATTCTGCCTTTGGCATGACCTTTCCAAAGAGGAGAATTCTTAAAAAGAAGAAACTCTCCTTTTTAGATAAACTGAGGTATTATTGGAATGACCTTAAACTATGGAGAAAGAATTCCCCAACTTGAGGAATTGGGATATGAGATTGTACAGACCTCATATAGAAGTTGGAAAATTGTTTCCCCAAAGGGAGATGAGTACATTGTCTGGGCTGATCTCAATAAGGTCCTCCATTGCTCCTGCCCATTCTACATTTCAAAAACTGGAGGCAGGGCTTGTAAGCATATTAAATATATCAGACATAAGTATGGGGTATTGAAATGAGTGGAATTGAGGAATTAAAGAAGTTAAAGGGGATTGGAGAGACAACAGCCAATAAGTTGGTTGATAAGGGAATCACTTCAGTTGCTCAGGTGGCAATACAGAGACCTGAGGACTTAGCTGAAATATGTGGATACTCGAAGAGAAAAGCTCTTGAGACAATCGCTGATGCAAAGGGAAAGGCTCTCAAGGAGGCTATGAAACTCCAGACTGGAGATGAATTTGATAAGGAAATCCAGAAGAGGAAGAGGTTCTCAACTGGATCCCTTGAGGTTGACAAGATAATAGGAGGTGGAGTTGCCACCAATGAGATTACTGGGGTGAAGGGAGAATTCTCCTCTGGAAAGTCTCAGATGGCTATGTCAGTGGCTGCCTCCTGTCTGGAGATAGGACTTTCTGTTGGTTGGGTTGAGACAGAGCCAGGAACATTCTTCCCTCAGAGACTTGCTGAAATATGTAGGACTAGGGGGATTACCTACAATCCAAAGAATGTGATTCTGGTCTCAGCTAAGTTCATAAAGAATCCCCATCAACAGTTCCTAGCCTATGAGAGATTGGAGATGGAACTGAAGAGGGGGAAGAAGATAGGACTGATAGTTGTTGACTCCTTCTCTCCAAGATTCAGGGAAACGTATACCCTGAGGGAAATGTTGGGTCCTAGATCTGCTGAACAAGCTAGACATCTGGGATATCTTCAGGCTCTGGCAGCAGAGTACAACCTAGCTGTCTTCATCACAGTTCAGGTGATGGGAGTACCTGATGCTGGAAAGCAGAAAGGGACCATGATGAAGGAGGGAAGTGCTAAGGCAATGTATGGGGGTCATGTATTGAAGCATTCTGTCCAGACTTGGGTAGATCTCACTCAGAGATCAAAGACGGAACAGAAATACATGGCTGAGATATTTGACTCCTCCTATCTCCCTCCTGCAACAGCAGACTTCAAGATAGATGTTGGAGGGGTAAGGGACTTGGTGGTGACCAGAGGGAAACTGAAATGATGAGGGGAGACAGAATCAGGGGAAACATAGTTGCCAGACTGAGACTCACTAAAGAAAATACTAAGTCCCTTCAGAGGATCCTACAGGAATATGTCAACAGAGATTCTGGTGCAGATCTGGAGTTGAGGAGATTTAGGGGAAGGATTGTGGATGAGGGTCATGATAAAATGTTGATGATCTCCATTCATTCCAACAATATATCCTTCATACCCCTTTCCAGAAAGAGGGGTTTTGAGGGTTCTCTTTCTTTTGTTGAAATCAGATTTGATAGGGATACTGGTCAGACATCATTACTGGATTTCCTAGAGAAGGGAAAGAAGCCTTGAAGTGGAAAAAGGTAGGAACTATTTCCTATGGGATCTATAGGTGTCCCAAGTGTGATTTCCTAATTAAGGTAAGGGATGATGCAAATGCTAAGGCATATTTCTGTCCTAAATGTAATGGGAGGTATGAATTTGAATCTTAGGTTGAAGTGGACAATTGTAATGATGATAATTAACCTATTGGCTCTAACTGTGATTGATTGGGTACTGGGAGCAGGAATCAGATGGAAATATAACATTCTGGTAGTATTAATGTATGGAGCTATGTTCTGGTTCCTGGCTTCATGGTTGGATAAAAAGGAGGGAGTCCCAGATGGAGAGTGAGATTCTTCCAAGTACAAGGTTCTACAAATGTGACTGTGGTTGGAGTGGATTTGATCCTAGGTCCTGTTTCTGTCCCTTCTGTGGGAGCAACTACAAAAGGTGTCCAAAGTGTGGGAAGACTGTAATTCCCACTGATCCCTGGAGATAGCTATTGGGGGTAGTCATCTTTGGAAGTATTGGAACTGGAATGTGATGACAGGGAGCCAGACTCCATATTTCAGAAACTCAGGGAGATGGGTATTCCTGTCAAGAAGAAGAGACTTAAGTTCTGTGACTATGTATTCGGGGACTTTGCAATTGAGAGGAAATCTTCTCATGATTTCTGTACTTCCATCCAAAATAACAGAATTTTCAAACAACTATATGAGCTTCAAAAGGCATATCCAGAGGGAAAACTTCTCCTTATCATAATAGGGGAACTCCCAGTTAAAGTGAGATGGGAGAGATTTGGTAGGAGGAGGGTCCCTGTTTCCCTGACTGAAAATGAAAGGGATAAAAAGGAAATTACAATGCTCTCTGGAATTGCTACCATCCTCAATTCATATCACAATATTAGGATAATTAACCTTCCACTTCAACGCCAATTTCCTAGACTCCTGTTCAGACTTTATCTCAGACAGAAGAAAAAAGAAAGTCTTAGACCTGTTAGGAAGAAGAAGAGTGATGAACCTGATAAAATAAAATGGGATATGCTCAGTATGCTCCCTGGTGTTGGGAGTAAGGGAGCAAGTATTATCTCAAAAAGTAATATCTCAATACTGGAACTTGCTCAGATGAAACCAGAAGAGATAGCTAAAAAATATAAGGGGATAGGAATTAAGAGGGCAACCATTATGGTTGAGGTCCTCAATCTCAAGTAGAGCTTTCCTCAGGATCTTGATATTCACAAAGTATTACCTTAAAAAATATGGAGTCCCCATACCCATCCTTTATGATGTCATTGAGGAAGGGACAGACTCCATCTCTCTCATTACAATACTCAGTTTGATAGAATCTCTCCCCTGTCCTGGGACAGAGATAGGAGAAGTCTGGAGCAATGTATTTAATCTTACCCTTCATAGTTGCGACTCCATTCTTTCTATCTTACTTTTCAAGCCCTTCATTTTCCAACTGAGGACACATTCACTACAACCCATTGTGAATTCAGTTGGTATTCCACAGTGATCCTCTTCTTTGTACTCCTGACATCGCTTGAATAATCTCTTATATTCATCTTGCAACTCTGATAGGGTATTCATTTCTTACTTTTCTCTTTTTCCATTGGTTCAATTACTAAAGAATTTGAGAAGTCCTTGAACCATTTGTCTACCTGCCTTCGATGGTAGTACATTTTCCCTGCTGGATCAGGGAATGACTTCCATAAGCGTCTTATTGTCTTTCGGTAGTAATCCAATAAAATATCTGCTTCACTCATTCTCAATTACCTGTAGACAATCTTGTAGCACTCATCTCCTATTCCCTTTGAGAGATAGAAGGTAGCAATATATCCATTCTCAAAGAGAATAACAATATTAGCACTTCTACTCCCAACTGAGATTGCCTTTCCCCAACTCTTTGGTACAGTGATAGTTAGGGGAGTGATTCCAATATAATTTGCTTCCTCTTTCTTCCTTCCAAATAAAGCAGAGGAGAATGGGGAGATGAGATATGCAATGATGCAGATTTCAATGAGGATGATAAAGATTAGATGTTTCTTCCTTAGGTTCAAGGAGCTATCTCCATTCCAGGTGGTCTGAATGCTTCTGGATATATTCTCCTGAGGGCATCATTTACAACTAGCATATCCTTGAACTCGAATGTTTTTCTCTCTGACTTCTTCCTCCCAGGGATGCACTTCATTACCAGATGGGTGTCATGTACTGTTAAGATTGTACCATCAGCCAGTCTTAGGATTATCCTCTCATTCCCATTATGAATTAGTTTCAAACACTCTCACCTCCCTCTTCAGTTGATTCCCCAATCTCCTTGATCCTAACACACCTCTTCTTGGTCTTGAAGTCCTTATAGGTCTCAACCAGACCCTTCTGGCTCAATTTCCCAACACATCCTATCTCGGATGAATTGAGGGTGCTAAGGTCAATGGGTGTATTTGCTAGTATCTTCTCATACAGAGCATTCTCTTTGGGACTTAAACCCTCCATATACTCACCTCCTTTTCTTCTCATGTGGACACAATGCTGGTCTCTTCAAGAGAGGTACAGCATGTACGCTTGCAGGACACCTGTGAGTTAGGGATCCACTATCCATACAGACAGAATCATCCCTACACAGGAATACTTCTTCCCATCTATTTTTTGGTTGCAAGTTTCTCCTTCCAATCACTTCCATATTTTTCAACAAACTTATCTTGTTCCCTAGCAATAGTTTGGTAGATTCCACATGGACATTTCACACAGGTTCTCCCCATGTGCTCCATTGCCCTCTTAAGGGATAGCCTCTGCAACATCTCCTTGGACCTCTTGTAGAATGGATCATTAACTACCCAGTCCTCCCTACAAAATACGGAACAAAGAGTATACATCAGTATCTCTTTCTTTTTCTTTTATTTGCCCTCCAGAGGATATGACCGACTTTGAGGAAAGTAAGAATTGTAATTGGAATTACCAGAAGGTGGAGATCCAGATAGATGGCAATAGAACCTCCAAGTACTAGGAGAAATAGCATCCATGACATAGCCTTGATAAATGGATCCTCAGTTCTGATGAAGTCCCAGAATGATCTGACTAATCCCCTAGGTATTGCTTTTGTTACAAAGTACCAGAAGGATGTATCTTCCTCATTCTCTTCTGTTTTCATTCTGAGTCCTCCTCTGAGAACACCTTACCACATTGGGTACACATATAATCCTTTGAATCAAAATTTGGGAAATGATGCTTCTCAGCTAATTGTTTACAGGTTGGACATACAAAATAACCATGGGCTAGTTGTTCAGGAGTTAGTTCCTGTATTTCATTCAATTCATCTTTCATTCTGGACTCTCCTTAATGAATTTGGAATCATCCAGAATGATGGAAGAGAAGGCTCTCCTAGCCCTAGCCATCTCAACCATCACCTTATTTAACTCACTTGGAATCAATCTTAGATCCCTCCAATAGTCATTATATGGACAACCATCACATTTTTTTCTGGAAAGTGGGAACATTCTGATAAAGGGAGTATTCTGAACTCTCTCAATACAGTTGTGGGAACACTCAGTATACAATTCAGACCTCTAGCCTTTCTAGTTTCTCAAGTATTACAATGAGAAGGCAACATGAACAAAAGGAATATGCAGGATAGATAGTCTTCTTATACTTACATTTTATTCCTTTTCGGAATCTACAGATCATTTAAGCTACAGCCCTTTCTGCCTCTCTCATGCTGTGGGGTCTTAGGTGTGATAGGACATCATAAAGTCTTGAGAAGAACCAATCCCTTGCATCCTCACTTTGCTCATTCTGCATTGATATTATTGCTCCCCTTACCATAGCCCATCTGTCTTCTGCACTTCCTCTTACTGCATTCATCCATGCTGTCTCCCTCTTCCAGTTGGAATAGAAGACCACTCCCTCAAAGGTCCCATTCTCTATTTCATCTATGACTCTCAGGAGATCTTCTTTCATCTGAGATGGGGAACACTGCTCTCCAAACTTAGGCATTTTTCTCCCTCCTTTCATTCATAAATTTTATCCACTCAGTAAAACTGTCTCTAAATTTCATGCATTGATCATAACTGAGTGAGAATCCCAAACTAATATCATCGGACCTCACTAGGAACTTCTCATCCCCCACATGGAGGTATCCGATCTCATTGGGATTTAATCTCTCATAGAACCATTCCTTCACTTCCCTAGGACAGGAATTGAAGATATCAAAGGAATGTTGACAGATGTAGTGAAGTCCAACATTGTAGTTCACAACCTTCTCTGTCCTTGGGTAAACATGGACAATTCTTCCTCCAGCAAAGAAGTCATATTTTGGATCCTTTGCCTTGGACCTGGAGAACCTATCCATCATATGCTTCCAACTCCACTCATCCCACCTCTCACCAGAGAGGAACTCCATGAGGTTCTTCAGTTTCCCTTTCTCAGCAAAGAACCAGACCTCAATCCTCCTTCCACTTTTCTTCTTTTCGTGGAATTCTATATCCCTAACTGGGATTGTTATTATCTCTTCCGTCATCTTTTTCATCTACCTATTTTAGATATTTGAGAAGAGAGTGGGGAATACATCCCTAAGTCCCTTCTCAAATTCTCCATAACTCCTGAGGAATTCTGTTCCCTTCTCTGATGTCTTGTACACAAAGTGACACCTCTTGTCTACTTTCCTTCTATCTCCAAGTGAAATTTCATCTATATACCCATCTTCAACTAAGGTATCAAGGTACTTATGGAGTGTAGCCCAGGAGAGGTTGGTCTTGTACATCAGTCTTGTTGGCTTCTCTTCCTCCACGCATCCCCTCAGGACTTCAAGTAGAATCTGATACTTCTCCCTTCTAGGAGCTATCCTGTATGCCCTCTTCTCTACATCTTCCCTTTTTGACATGGGATAGATATCTGCGAACACCTTAATAAATATGGATCTTGGGTATTTATCCTTCTCCCTTGATGATGATATCAAAGGAGAAGTCCTGGATGTCAGTCACATTAGCATCTATCCAAAGCGTTAGTGTTGCATTAACTGGAGGATCAAACTTGTGCATTTCATATCCTTCTCTGTCCCATGTTAGTACTAGGAAGTCTGATGCATTAACTGGAATCCAGTTCTCAGTCCACATTGACAGGTTTACCCAAGGATAGTTCCCCAATTGTTTAATCCAAATTATCTTGGAATAGCTCATGTTGGGTTCTACCCATCCCCAGTCTATCTCAGTTATGGTGTTAATACACTCAGGTTCACTATAGATCTCAACAAATATTCCCTTGACCTTTCCTTTTGCAGCCATCATTCTATTGTAGGAGACAATTGCCTGTGCATTATATGCTACTACTGCTATGTACATGATCCAGAAGATCCATACTATTTTTGGTAACTTGGGTCTCATCTCAAATTAGTGATATCTTCCCTAGCTTAATAGCTTTTCTCAGAACCATGAATGTTCTTTTAACCAGTTGAGTTCCCTCATTCCATAGACACAGTACAGACCAGTGATGGTTAAGAAGAGTCCAACTAGAAGTCCCTTGACTGAAAGGAAGAGTAGAGAAGAGATTAGAAGTATTAATCCAAAGAGACCTCCAAATATACCGTAGCCCCAAATAGTTCCCCAGTAGACATACTTCATCTCATCACAGGTAGGGAGACTCTTAACCCAATCTAGGAATGACTTTTTCTTAGACATTTCACCTCCTCCTGAAGTTTCTTAATTTGTTGTGATATCCCACAACACCAACACGGATCTCCAGCTTCACAGGAGTCACATACCTCCCCAAGTTCTACCAGTTTCCTCTGGATTCTGATCCACTTTACATCACTTGGATAGAATACGTCACATATCTTACAGTAGTAACCCTCATCCTCTCCATCCTCTGTATTCCAGAATGTGTACTCCATCTCATGTCCTTTTATGCATCTGACAACCAAATCTTAACTTCCTCATAGTGCCTACATTGGAAGTAGTCCCTTGAGTGGGCAGACTTTCCTCCAATACAGTCCTCATTAATCCAGTGTTCTGTCTTCTTCTTCATGGCAGCACATTTCCTCCCAACACAGTCATCATTTATCTTGGGGCAGAATACTCTCTTTCTTTCTGGGTTTGGCATACTCTCACTCCTTAAATTTTGTTATAACAATTTCACTGTAGGTATAACCAGACTTTTCAAGAAAATCTAGGAGGAGTTGGATATCCTGGATTTTACCAGTAATCTTAACTCTTACTTGGTTCTCCCTCCAGGCACCAGTCCCTGCTCCCTTCTTCTTGAAGAATATTCCCTCAAAGACAGTCATCTGACCTTACCTCATCCTAAATTTAAATTCCAAACTCTCGGTTAGGAATTCCTTTATTTCTTCCCTAACATGGAGATGAATTCTAGTTCCCCCCTTTACTGGAACAAATGAAACCAGAACATAGTCCCTGAGATCAAATGAAGCATCATACTCCCAGTTAAATGTCCTAGTCAAATGATATGGAACAGTTTTGTTATATGACATCCCAGGCTCCAGATCTCCCCAATCAATAGTTACTGTTAGCACTACTGAGATATGTTGAGGTGCTTGGAAGAAGAAACAGATTGAGATAGCAATTAGAAGTGATGAAGAAACTAGGAGAATGACATTCCTATCTCTCATACTTTCTCCCACTTATCCCTCTCTGGCTTATCTAAGTGTCCCCTGAGTAATCTAGGAAGACACTTCTGAACTACCTCAAGTGTGAGTCCCCATATGTCAGTCCCCTCTTGCTCAACATATCTGAGCACATTAATAAGGGATTGAGCAGGATTCATAGTCTTGATGTAGTCCCTGAACTCAGGGTAGTGATCCATTGAAATCTTTGCCCATGAGTCATTTCCACATTTACAGACTTTTGGAACAAAGTTCCTAATCTTGTTGATGTCTTCCTCATGGTCTATTTCCATCAGATCTCTGTATCTGAAGTAGTCCCACTTCCCACATGACCTACAGATAATAAAGCAAAGAATCTTAACCATCTATCATAAACCTCTTTATCCAGAACTTCCACAGTGTCACCCATAAACACATCTATCCTTGGTAGAAGCACTGTTTTTCCCTGAATATTCTTCTCATAGTCCTCTGAAGAAACAAGTACCTGAGTTTCATATATGTAGACAAACCTCCCCCTCTCCCAAACTAGGAGTTTCTTCCCATACTCACATTTCCTACAGTTGGCGCAATGGGCTACTTGGAATTCTTGGAGATGGGAGGTAATAGGGAAACCCCTCATCATGCACATTGTGAGCAAGGATATTCTCCTTTTACACTGGGAGGTCACATCTTATTATGAATTCCTCACAGAAGTTTGCACTCCACCACCACTCATAGAGAGTCCTGACTATTTCCTGAGGAAGTTCAACTCCATCCAAAATTCTCTCGAAGGTGAACTTCTCATAGTCCTTCATGTCTGGCATTCTGATTTCCATCTCTCCCTTAGGTGGTGGAATTACCACTTCTCCCTCTTTTGGTCTCTTGATGTATACCTCAAATACTCCTGTCATCCTTACCAACTCACTGTGAATAGTTTCTTTCCTATATGTTTCTTGAGAAATTCCTCAACTACCTCCTTCTCATTGAGGCGATAGGAGGTCTTGTTCTCAAGATCAAATTTTGATAGGATCTCCTCCAATAACTCCTCTGTTAGAGTTGGGAGGTCCTCTCCTATCAGTTCTGATATTCCTTCCACAGTTGAAGGGATGAATGTCTCATCATCCTCAAAGAGACCTGCCTTCAACCAGGAGACCTCACCTATCCAGACTTGGGGAGTATTTCCCATCTTATCATATACTTCTGATCTCTGTTCCCAAGTGTATGGAGGCATTACTGGAAAGGTACAATACTTGGAACCAAGAGTATTTGACTTGAGGATTCTGATGTCTTCCTCAACTACTCCCTCATAGACATGGATATACAGATCTGCTCCCATGCTCTCACTCTCTTTCTAAGAAAAATCTTATTACCGCTTTCCTGATTTCTCCCCTTGGTTGACATGTTGGAAATATCTCTTCCATGTATCTAATAAATTCCTCTACTGTTACATTTTGAATTTCTCTACCCTTCCTGTTTTTTGAAATTATGTCATCATACACTTGTGGGACAATACAGTTATGGCACATGCATTCTCTATCTGATTCTGCCATATTATCTAGACATCCAAGACAGAAGTAGACCTTTCCACATTCTGGGCATTCTATTCTGTAGAGAATGCCCTCATAGAATTTATTCTCTGGAATGGTCATTTCTTTTTCCTTTCTCTTAGATTCTCTAGGAACTTCTCTACCTCTCTTCCACATTCTGGACAGAGATCCCAGTCTATGTCAACTCCATGTCCAGTACAGGGTTCATAGAGTCTTTGTCTCCTACGATAATACCCAGTCTCTGCTCCACAGAGATCACAGTAGTTTATATTTACCAAAAGATCACCTCATCCATTATCAACTACGCACTCTGCTTTCCAGATTGCGTATCTCTCTATCTTATTTTCCAACACCCAGTTCCAGGCATCTATTGGATCCCAGAATTCCTTTCTTTCTATTGGAATCAGATCATCCTCAGGTGCATTAGGAACTGATTTGGGAGTGGGTGCCCATACCTCTACAATATACTTTGTCATTTTCCCAACAACTCAAGATTCTTAGGATGATAAGGACATGAGATACTCCTACAGGGGCACTTAGCCTTTGGACACCAAACACAAGTTAGCTTGTGCATTTTTAACTATCCTCTCAGCTTCCATGTCACAAGGAGGGAAGGTAAGTGTAAGTCTACCAGAAACAGAATGAGGTTTATTAAGGAAACAAACATCACAATTCTTCACCATCTGACAGACAGCATCACCCAGGATTATGTAGGGTTCAATGGTTCTCCTCATTCTCCACTTATTTCTAACTACTTCTCTAAGAGAATACCTTAGGGATCCAAATGGATTCATATAGTTTTACTCCATATCTTGAGATATAATCTCTTAGCTTCATCAGTGCAATCCTTCTTTGGATCATCCATGGAGAGAATACAACCAGAACAATCAAGAGTTGACAAACAGATTCCAATATGGATCTTCGCCCACATTGGTTCTTTTCCCTCCCATTTCTCCTTGAGTAACCTCCTAAATGAATACCTCAGGGAAGCATACTCATCATAGGCTGGTGGACTGGACAAGGATAGCTACCCTCAATAGTCATCTAATTCCTTGATCCTCCTAAGGATTGATGTTAGTTTCTTAGCTTCCTCAGCACAGTTATCTATTACCTTTTCTCCTCTTCTGAATAAACACACTGAACAATTACGAGTTGCCATACAGACCCCAACATGTATCTTGGACCATGCTGGAACTCCCTCATTACATTTAGTTACCTGTCTGAGTGCAAACCTGAAGGAAGCAAAGTCATCAGATGAAACGTAATGATCCCTTCTTACAAGTCGTTCCTGTATGAAAGAAGTATAGATTCCAACTGTCTCAGAACGCTTGGATTCTTCCACATCTCCCACACTTCTTGACTGTGCTTCCCATAACCTCCCAGACACCAATCCTAACTCCATTGGGATAACGAATTGACGCTGATATTAAATTTGGTGGTAGTCCCCTAGCATAGCCAAATACATGGTCACAGTCTGGATCTCCCTCATAGAATCTGCTATGATACCTCTTCCTCTTTTCATTCCATTCTGCCTCCGTTATTCCAAATATGAAGTCTCTTATTCTCTTAATTATTTCCATCTTTTCTTTCTCCTATCATTATTGTCCTTCCAAAATCATGGATTGGTTCTTCCTTCCAGGAGAGGAGTCTTCTAAGGTATCTCATAGCTATCGTATCTATTTGTTCTGGAGTGATTCTAGGGAAACAACCAGATGGTTGTAATGTGTAGAGGTGGAACATTCCTCTGACTCTTGAGAGGGATGGCTTCTCATGGAAATAGAGACATACTGGACACTTACATTTTAGTCCCTGAAGCCATCTCTCACATTTAAAATTTGGACCATTACACTCGAATGTAATTCCACATTGCCAACATATCAGGACTTTAACCTCCAGACAACTGACGTAGGATCCTTAACTGGAATTCTACCATCTCCATATGGATTCTCCCATTCAACTCCGAATTTCTTCTTAATCCTATCAAAAAGAATATCCCTAGTTGGCGTTAAGTTCTCATTATGGAATAGCCACTCAAGAAGATTCCTAGCTTCAATTTTCCTATTACTCCTGTGTCTCTGGAGGAATGACACAATCTTGATGATTCCCAAGAATGCCATTGAAATAGCTCCCCAGTTCCCTTTGTACATTAGTAGGATTCCAATTCCAGTATATGGAATTATCATGACATTCCAGAATGTAATCTTCTCCTTCTTGATTGAGTAGATAAGGTGTCTCCTCTGAAGATAAAGCCTGAGGATGGTTCTAGTTGGCATTAGAGATACTGAGTCAACTTCCCATTCTCTGTCTCCCATCTCTTTTTTAGAAAAAGGAGACTCAGGTATTACTATATCCTCTAAAGTGATCCCGTATTTTCTTAAGAACTTCCTCAATGCACGATGGATGTGACCACTCAAATCTCCACCTCCTTATCCCTTCCATATTTCTTCTTTCAACCGCAATTGGACATTCATCACATGGATATATCTCACACAGAGAATCCAATACAATTGATAGAGCATTCTTGTCATCAAATTCATAGTTAAGTTCTTCGGATTTATAAATTTCCAGTAATTCATCCACATGTTCCCTTAGGATAGCCCTAAGTGACTTCTCCCTCCAACTATCAGATATTAATAAGAATGAAATTTCCTTATGATGTTTCTGGTAGATTAGTGCTAATCCCTTTAACTTCCTGAAATCAGATGCAGCCTCCCTGAGTTTAGAAACTACGGAGCGATATCTTCTATCAGCGTAAGCCTCAAAGAGATTCCAGTATTCTTCAAATGTCTTGATGCCTCTAAGTGAGTATAGGCTTACTTCAAAACTACATTTGTTACAGAAGATATCTGAAGCCATGAACTTAGAACCATATCCAGTATCTCTTCTGAAGGAAGCCCACTTCTCACCCCCACAGTATGGACAAGGTTTGGAATTGAGGAACTCCATTATTTCATCTTTGTTGTCCCAGAAATTCATCTTTGGAATCTTCTCTTCCTTTGTTATATCCGTCATCATATCCTTCCCCATATCCGCTATCAGAACCCCTATCATAAACATCCTCTACCATCTCCATTATTTCTCCTAGGATGCCCTCAAGGTCAACTTCATTGATATGTGAGGACTCAACATATACTTCAATCTTCTCGCCTCTGGGGTTATTAGAATATGAGGATCCAAGAGTTGTCTCTGGTTCTAAATCATTCAACAATCTCCTAATCCTTTCCTCAATAGCTTGCAGGTACATTTCCTACCTCCAACAATCTCCTTAGCTTCTCAGTTGATATCAAGTTTTCTAGGTCTGGGTCCTTCTTCCCAATAGCCGATATCCTTCCCATAGTCCTGAATATGAAAAGGAGGAGGTCATGAAGTACCAAGTCCTCATTCTGATAGCACCAGTATTCCAATGATAAGTCAGAATCTCCTCTAGTTTGGTATCCATTACACTCGAACTCAACAGGAGGCTCATAGATAAGATCAAGAAGTCCACTCTTAATCAGGTAGTAATACATTCTGGAATCAACCTCTTCTTGGAATGCCAGTGATTCTGCTTTGTTATCTCCCTTACTATTCTTGGTGCATTATCAGTTGTAGTCCAATCTATACGATATCCAAGACATCCCTTACATCTATTAGTATTGTGGACAATTTTACCAAAGCCATATCTCTGGAGATCCCTTTTTTGAATTGAAATAATGAGGACTCTGAAGGGAAAGTTTGTATTGTTGTAACAGAGGGAACACCTAGTTTTTATTCCTCTTCACCTCAACCGCTTCTGCTACTCCAATAAATCCCTGAGGTTCCCTTTCCCTTGTTCTCTTTAGGATAAGAACTGCTTGAACTATTGCTCTGGAATAAAGTCTCATGGGATATCCTCCTTCTTCAATTATGAATTTCAATGAATTACAAAAGAGTTCTACTGGATTTCCATTCCATGCAGAAAGGACAAAGTTGAGTCTCCTTCCTTTTATCACCTCACTAGCCCACATATTAGCCAAGTCTTTCTCTAATTGAGTCAAGATCTTCATCACTGGAGATGGTGATTACCAGTATTCCATTACTCTCCAGGAACTCCCTCTTATTATCTTCTGTTTCTTTTCTCCCATCCATCCTGTGCCATACCTCAGGGGAGTATTCAAGTGCTAATTGGAGGAGTGGTAGGTAGAAGTCAATCCAGTAGTATACCTTATCATTTTTAACTCTACAGTTATGAATGAAGTCAATTCCTTCTTTATACCCTAACTCAATAAGCTCATCTTTGATCTTTTTTTCTCCAGAAGTATAGTACCCCTGACTCTTATTCTTCTGAGATCCTAACTTCTGAGAGAAGAGTCTGAAGTTCCTTGAAACAGGTACAGATGTCTTGTACTGAGCATTACAGTTCTTACATACCATGAAGGCTATTCCTTTCTTATTGTGCATGAAGGGTTCGTTGTATGTCCTGCACTCTGGACATCGGTAGGTTACTAATTCCGTAGCCTCTAAGCCTTGCATAGGATTCCCTCAATGCCCTCCTAAAAGATATAAAGTCCGAAACATACCATCTGAATCCTAAGATAAAACAATAAGAACCATGTTCAATCTTGAACCAGAGAGGACATTTTTCACAGGTGAAGTAATGCTTACTACATGTTCGATTGAATAATATTCTGACTATTTCAGGATCCATAGTCATCCCATGTACCCCTTCTGAAGGTAGAATCCCCTCATTAACTTCCTGATAGACCCAAATGTTGTCTCCTTGTAGAGAACTGAGACAAAACAGTATCCAAGGGAAATCCCCTGAGTTATAGATGTTCTTAGGTCTCCAATATGAAATGGACACTCCTTACATTTTGTTGTGACACAATAGGTCCAGAGTAATCTGTCTGTTGGTTCTCTGTACTTCCAGATTATGTACTCAGGTATGATTTTGAATTTTCTACTTAACGTCCCTCTGCTCCATTTCAAGTTTTATTCTCATAGCCAACTTCATTGACTTATCCTTATCAATCTGACATGGTGGATTCAGTTCTATGAATCTATCAACACACTTCTCAAGGGACTTGAGATACCTGTAGTTTTTGAGAATAAAATGAGATAGGTCACACTTCAGACAGGAACAGATGTTGCCAATTACTTCTTCTAAGTTACACTCTGCTGGACAGTAGAAGATTTCATTGCAAGATACGCATCTCTTCTCTTTCAGGTGGTCATTACGTTTCTTTTCCATTTTAATTCCTCTAGATTGATAATTTCTCTATCCATTTCTCATAGCTATTCTGAATTGGTATTACCCTACGTTTAAAATACCATACCCAGGCTCTTAGGACACTCCTCTTGGAATATCCTCCTTTGGGTCCATCCCTTAGCATTGTTAGGAACTCTTTAAGGGTGTAATTTTCTACCCACTTCTGGGCTATATCATAAGTGAAACCATAGAAGTTACATCCTTCTTCCTTAGCATATGGGAGGTCCCTTGGGTAAAAGTTCCAACCCTCTTCCCACTCATCCTGGGAGACTGGGATCCTCTTCAAGGTGCTTCCTCATTACATGGTTCTTGAATTTACCAAAGTTCTCAAGGAGACACTTAAGGTGGAATCCAGACTTACCTAATTTACCATTGAGCTTAAGGGTGATAATTGAGTCACTCTTCTCAAATAGCTCATTACAGATCTCACAACTAAGGGGAGGATAGTCTATCTCTGGAAAAGAATAATCTCCTAGAGTAATTGTCCCCGTTATTGGGGGATCCCCTAATTTGAGATCAAAAGTACCTATTGGTCCTGTACTTCCACTCCACCAAGTTTTAGCAGAAGGAGTACTCTGGGGACCAGATGTAGGTGGGGGTTGTGAGGATATTGCTCCAGGAGATACCCAGGTACTGGAAGGTTGACCTGTAGTAATCTTGATATTACTGATGTCAGTTTCCTCATCATTCTGGAATGCGGTTACTATGTTTTTCCAGAGACCTTTAGGATTCAATTTTCCTAGTATTGTCGATACCGATTCCTCTTTTGTCAATTGTAACACTCACCTCTGATTTTATTAGTAATTGAAGCAACTTTATGAATGCTTCTAAGTGGAAGATGGATCTCTTCTTGAGGATGATATGCATCTCCCCTTCTCCTCCCATTCCTACATATTCTAGAGTGGCATAGATCTCCAGGGGTAGGAACATATCTACCTCTGACATTACTCTAACAATCCATCATCTACTTCCAGAAGTATCCCCTGGAATTCCCCAATCTTATCCTTAACATCATCGAGTTGGCTATATATCATGTCCAGGGTAGTCTCCAGACGTTCTACCCTAGTTTCAAGACTTAGACTGGAATCCCAGATGTACTTAAGGAGTTGCTGAATGGGATTTGACTCCAATTTCATTTCCCTCCTCCTTTACCTTTTCTCTATCTTCTTTAGCCATTCTCTCCAAGTGCCTTGTGAAAGATTTGGCTTTATGTCCCTTCTCTATTTCTTCTATTTCCTCAACTGGAAGCCTAGTTGTGATTCTTGAGTAATCGAATTTCTTAATCTTAACTCTGGCATTATCAAGTGCTAGTTTATCCTGTAATTCTCCTAGTGTGTAATATCTCCTTGATACCAATCTTCCCCTCCATATCAAGTCTCCTCCTACGCTTCCCTCTCTTTTCTCCTTTAGTTCAGAGAATTCAATGTGTATTGGGATGAAGTGTTTGAGTAGGAGGTCATACAGTTCTGGCATATTTATTCCTCTGTATACTGGTTCAAACGAGAGGTCGAAGAGGTTGATTGAGTTCTCCTGTGTCCAGAGAAGTGATGGATAGTCCCTCATTATTTCAAGTATGGCTTCCTTAACTTTTTCTTTTGTTACTACTCCTTTTTCTTTTTCCATTCCTAATCCATCCTTTATCCAAGAACCAGCCTGACCAGAGTATCATTCCAATGGATCCAAACATTAGACATAGGATACCCTTGGCAACATCTGGTATGGACAATGGAGACCATAGATAAGTCACTCCTAAAAATATTAAACAAAAATTGATAACGAATAACCCTACAGATCTAGATGATCTTACTTTATTCGTTGAACAGCACCTCCACACATTGGGCAGGAAGAAAGAGGTTTTGGTCTCCTTGATTCTTTCTTAATCCTCCTCCTTCCTCTAAACCCATAATCGTATCTTGTAATTCCCAATTTGCATTTGGTGCATCTAACACTAATCTGAGGAGTTGGGACTCTCCTCCTTAAACTCTTCATGTTGAGTTACCCACTTATAGTTTCTTATTAGGATCTTTAAAAGTTCTGTTACATCTATTGAACATGCTTCCCTACTTCCTTCCCAGGGATGGGGATAGAAGAACACCCTCCTATTTTGAAAGATCAGCAGTACATTTCCTGCCTGATCTGCATAGGTATAGTTCTCAGGTGTTATTCTATCCCACCTAGGAGTACCTAGATTAGGTCTCCTTCTTTTTCTCCTCTCCTTCAATTTTAAGCCATCCCATCCTGAATGACCGAACTATGTAGAAGAGGAGATCTCTTGTCTCGTACTCATCAAGGTCAGTCATTTTCCCTCCCTTAATAATCCTAAGATTATTCTGATGAGTACAAATAAGGAGGCATCTTCCTTCCGTATTTCCTGCCCAGGACCAGGATCGATCAATATTTCCCTGCAACCTACGCAGGAGTTCTGATGCTGGTGCCTTTCCATTAGGCAGATACCCGTTCCCTCTCATACCTCCTTATCACATTCCAAAATGCAATGTTAATGTCTGATAACTTTATAACCTTACTTTCATTCCTCTTAGATACAATTGTGGCACCTACAGCCACATCAACTGCTAGTTTCTCAAGAATCCGTTTAAGTTCAACAACAGATTCTGTGGAAACTATCAGATCTGAATTACTCTTGAGGATCTTTCTAATCAGATATAAGGGAATTAATCAAGTCCCCTCCTAGCCTTTCTGATATCCTGGAGAGTAATATATCCCTCTTTTACTACCTTCTGGACGAAGTTATGATCAGCTATTGGGAGAATGAGGATCCCTCTCCTAAACTTATTGGAGAAAACAGAAACTGAATTCCAGTATGGATTCTCCTCTTTCTTCTCCTCAATTACTGTGAGGTCCTCCACTCCTTCTTCCTTTATGAACTTCCTTACAACTCCCAAATCATAAGGGTTAGCTGGAAGACTCTTCCAAATTATTGAGTCCGTATTGGTCCTAAATTCTGGTAGAATACCATGGAACCTGTGGGTATTGAAGATGACAAGGATGTAACCATTTGTTCTCCCTGTCTTCTCATACCAGACATTTCTAACCCTGAAGAATGCTCTCAGATCTTCCTTAGGAGCATCCGTTAGAGTTGCATCATCACAGATCATAATCTGGATTGGATGTTCAGTCTGGAGTGCCTCATCTAGGATAAATGTAGGTTCATTACTGTCTGTCATCATGACATTAACATTCTCTCTTCCATAAAACTTTACAGCCTCTTCTGATAACCGTCTAACGGTTTCAGTCTTCCCAGATCCCTGGCTACCATATATTACCAGACTCTTCATAACTATGTTATTTACAACATAGGAATGAGTTGGAGTCCAGTTTATCCTCTCCCAAGTTGGGTATAGGAACCTTAGAAAGTAGCCAGTTAAGTTAGGCAATAACATAAGCTAACTATCATTTGTGGACAACTTATTAAACCAGCTTCCCATGCAAGAAATCTGGTCCCTTCTCTCCCTCCATTTTAGGTGCAAGTTTGAAAGACTCCAGAGTATCCTTAGGAGTCTGTCCCTATCCATTTCAATGCCTTGGCTCTTAAGGTGAGAAATTAGATCAGCTATTGAAACATAAATAAAATAGAGATTGTTCTGGAACTCAACCTCACATATTGGATTGATGTCTGTTGGTTTTGTTTCAGATGGGGGAAGAAGAATGGACTCACAGATGTCAAGTACTTTGAGTTCCTCTTCCGACAGCCTGATCATTGACATCTGTTTCACCAAGTTCTCCCTTGTAAGGACACTCAGCGTGAATCCTCATGCATCCCCAGTAGTCCTTAGTTTTACATTGATCTTCATGACCTTTCACTGGACATTCTATGGAATAGATATCTTGTCCTTGAATTCTTGGAGGGAAGAAGGTTGGTCTTCCCCTAGGAACTATATTAGGAGTATATTGATAGTCCTCAAGATCTCCATAACTCCAGATCACTCCCTTCTTCTCTTCCTTTGGTGGTGGTGGTATTATGATGTGAGACCTAACTTCCTCAACTATTGGATCCTCAAAGTCCATGTCTGGGAAGTCTATAATTACCTCTGCATCAAATGCCTTGTAGAGGTTACATGGTAGCTTCTCCCTGATCACTCCGAAGACAAATCCATCTCCATTGATAATCAGTGAGAAGTCATTGTTGGAATCTAACATAGTTCTATCATCTCCTGACCTGAATCCTCTAGATCCAGTTGAGAACTGGTGTGCATGGACTACTCCATACCTTCTTCCTTCTGGAGAATTCACAGCAACAACATTTGTCTTCTTGACTTGCTGATCTGGTACTACTATTCCTGTTGGTGTGTATGATACCACACCTCGTTCTTCTACTCTTCCAGAATGTTCAAGGTATACCATCCACTCCGTATCAAGTTGTCTTACTACTGAGTACAGCTTACCGTAGATATTCCAGGGTAGGAAGATAGCATAGTCCTTCCCACTATCCTTACAGAAGGAACACTCCTTAGCCATGATCTCTGCAAACCAGACTTTACTTGTTCCACCTATCTTATTCCTCCTCTTCTTCCCCTCTAGGATAGCCCTAAGAGATTGTTTCTGGAACTTAGATATTGATTGCCTTCTCTTCTGCATATCTCATCGTCACCTCCATTAACTTTTTGAGAGAAACTGAGAAGTTGATTCTGTCCGTTCTTGCCATATTTAAGTAGTCGTAGTCATAGATTAGGAGAGCTAGTATTGAGGCTACCTTAGGAGTTATGACATAGGAAGGTACAATTGAGTATGGGTCTTCTCCCTCAAGACTCCAAATGTTCTCCATGTGTTGTGGATGTACATTGTCAATTGAAAGTCTCTTCCCATCATATCCCAACCTTAGGAAGGGAATTTGCTTCTCCATGCAGAGTTCCTTTATTTCTTTCTGGGATCCAACATTGTCAACACAGATGAAGACCATTCCCTCCAACAGTTGTGATGTATCTCTGTTCAATCGACAATTGAATGCATAAGTCTCAGTTTCTGGTCTGAGTTTATGAATTAACTCTGAAGCTAGGACAGCCTTATTCTTCCCAATATCATTCTCCCCGTATGGAAGTCTGTTCAGGTTATGGAGTTCTAGGTCATCATAGTCAACTAAGTTCAGCTTATCACTCCCTAACATTGCTAAGTCAAGTGCTACCCAGGTACCAATGCCTCCTAGACCAACAACTGTAGAAACTGGAGGAACTCTGATTCTCATACTTTCTTGTCTTGAGTAGATACTCATATTGTATTCTCCCTGAAGACTCCTCCAAGTTCGATTAGTTCTCCTGAAGCATCAGTTTCAAAGTAATTTGGGAATTCCTGATCTCGATAAAAGTGGTGTCCAAGTTTAAATGCCTTCACAACATCAATCATTCCACTAATCCTTGGTGGGAAAGATCCAAGAGAGCCTGAGTTCATTACCTCAAATGTCCTCTCAAGATTATCTCTGTCCTCAATTAACTGAGACAGAACTCCTTCTCCCAGAAGGTTGTAGTTCTTCATTTTATAACTTCCCTTACAGAAGCTGTACTTGGACATAGTATGTGCATGTCTCATTGGTTTTGATACTTCCCTATCTTGACTTAGCCAGTGGGAACTTATACTTCCACTTGGAGTCAATGCCAATGTCAGATATCCATCCATATTGATTTGGTACTCCTCCCTTATTTTGTAGAGAATTTCTTCTATTCTGATCTTCTGTTGTCTCAGTTTGAATGGAATCTGGAGGTACAGGAAGTTCCCCTTACCTCCTCCGTGTTGTTCTGGTGAAGGACATATGGTGAACATTGCAATTCCATGTTCAGCAATTCTAGTCACATCCAGTTTTGGAACTGGTATGATTTCATTGTACCTCTGCTTCAGTGAGTCAAATCTCCTCTCCATTTCTCTCTTCCATGACTCAAGGATTTGACTGTAGATTGTCTTAGTTGACTTCAGACTCTCATTGTATTCCCTCTTGAGTTGACCAACAATAGTTTTAAGTTCTGGATTAAATGGGACAAGTTGGAAGAACTTATCTCCAACCACAATGTAAGCATAGTCTGGATTGGATGTGATGATCTCGCTTTCTCCGTCTGGAAGGATTTCAAACAGTTCATCTATGGAACCAGGAGGAAGTGGATCTCCTACTGATACCATGATTGGTGCCTTCTCCCTGATCTTAATCTGTTGAAGGAGTAGGTTGTATATCTTATCAGAAGCCTCCCTTAGAGACTTCTTAGTTACCTTCTTCCTAGGACAGTATAAGGAGCACTTATCGTTTGTCTGCATATACAATGATGATGTTTCTTCTTCAAAAGCCTGAATTATTTGATTATATGTGATATATGGTTCCAATTTCAAGGTCCTGAATTGATCATGTTCTTGATCTGTTAGATCTAATCTCGGATAGACGTATCCTTTCTCATACTTCAGTTCTACTCTCAAACTAACATCACCCCTTTTCTGGGTTGGTTCTCTAAAAAAATGATGAGGGACCTAAGCCCTCTAGGGAACTCTAGGACCCCTCATCATACTTAGCTACTCGGACAGCCTGGATACCCTCAAAGTCCATGGGAGCCTCCTCAGGAAGAAGCTCATCTCCATCCACCGTTACAGTGAAGGAGTTGAGACCATGTTCCTTACAGAGTTCTCTCAAGGTAGCTCTGAAGTCCTGATCAGGTTGAACATAAACTATCGCTCCATTTATGAACACCCTGGGCAGGTCTATGTGGGGTACCTCGCATGTCCACACATTCTCAGGTAGCTCTTTCTTTGTCATGGTTGTTACCTCCGTTCTCTAACTGAGGTTTAGAGTCTCTCAGTAGGACTGTCCCTTGGGGACCTACAGGAATGAAGATAGATACTAAGGGTATCTACCTACACTCTTCTGCTCCCTAGGTAACTATCCCTCAACCTTCTTATTAGGTGGAATATTTTCTCCACACCTTGAACAAAATAACCAGTCATTAACATATGGGAGTAGTTTGTCACTCCCACATTTATTACAGACCCTCTTGTTCAAGGATTCTTTGGGAGACAATTTCATCATCTTCTCCATCCTGAATATCAGATGTTGAAACTGTCCATCTGAATCTCTCTGGTACTCTCCTCTCCCTTGGGAATCTATCTGGAAGAGGATCTGGAATTGAAACATACCCAACTGTTCTGAGTTCTTCCTCAAACCTTTCTTCTGGAGTTCTCCAGTCCATATCAAGTGTCAGTTGTCCTGTGGATACAGTTTCTTCATCCTGTGTTTCTTCCTCCACTTCAAATTCCTCCAGAGCAAATGCTATAGGAAGTCTTTCCTCTTTGATTAGACGAGTTCTAATTTTCTTGAATGTTCTGAGTGCATCACTTAAGAAGCAGTTCCAATGGAGGTAGAGATCCTTTCTTCTTGAGTATGAAGTCCATTGACTTCCTATCTTTAGGAATTCAATTCCTTTCTTAATCCTACGCTTACAGAGGTCACATGTCCTATTCCCAGATATTGAGACTAATAATTCTAAACTCCTATTCCTCTGGTAGTAGTCATCATCTGAGAAGGAAACTAGATATGTATCCCCTGGTTCACTACTCAAATAAGATCACCTAGATTACATGTCCTGGTCTATCAAACACTGTCCTGAATAACCTCTCAATTAGTCTCTTCTGCCTTCCCTTAATCTCAAGTGAGACATCTCTTGACTTAACTAAGATCTTCCTAGCCTCACCTAGGATAATCTTATGGGATAAAAGAATTTCCCTTAGTTCTTCAGTTGAGAAGACATCGAGAACATCTGGGTTGTAGATGATGTCAAATGTACCTAATAGGGTATAGATTAGATCCTTGAAATTCCTAATTTTAATTACCAACTTCAACCTGTCTGTCTCAGGAAGAGTATGGATATGGTCAATTCCTCTTTCAATTCTCTCCCAGACTTCCTGCTCTATTTCAGTCATTCTAGCACTTGCTTCTTCATCAGTCAATATTCTAAATCCTCCCACCTGAATGTATTTCCACATTTGTTACACTTACAATTGTGGACATTCATAGGCTCATAGTATGGAACTACCTCAGTAGAACCACAGTTCGGACATCTTATTAGAGCTTGCATTTCTTAGCTCCCTCTATTAATGGATTCTCCTCATATCCAAAAGCCTGAAAGTAATGATTACCATCCTTATCAACCATAAGTACCTTCTGAGCACCACATTTAGAACAGATCCTATGTGGTCCCCATGATTCAAAAGTAAACCTACCACATGCTGGACATCTCTTATGTTTTACCATCCTTATCATCTAATTTGAATGTAAGAAGGAGGGAATCTACTGCTCTTTCTAGAGCATCTATTCCCTCATCCAGAGCCTTGAAGAGTACATAGATTTTATCAAAGGTCCTATACCTTTTCTCTGGCTTCCAGAATGTAGCCTTACTCCTGTACTCATCGTGGAGCTTAATGATCTTAATCAGAATATCTCCTACATTTACTGGAAGTAAGTGGACATTATCTGGACCCCAATAGACATCTGGGTATTTGTACCTGAAGATCAGGGTCATTGAAACTTCAAGGAGGTACTTCCCAACATCCCACTTCATATCTGAGAACTTGAGATAGTTGGAATGGACACAGTTTGGGAATGGGAAGAAGTGTTTGACTGAGAAATATTCTCTCTCTATTACTTGGACTGTACAGTACTTTGGAAGGATTTCCCTTAGTATCTTAAGGTCATCCTCAAAAGTACTCATGAGATTATAACTTCCTCAGCCCATTTTCTCATCTGTTCTGTGAAGAGAATTGGGTAGTTCAGTACCAGGTTACGCATTGCCTTCTTGATGACCTTTCTACCCTTCTCCTTATTTCCTCCACCATGAGACAGTCTGGAGAAACCCCATATGATTCTCTTCTCCAGTTCCTTGTTGATGGAGTACTTTAAGGAGTCCTTCCTAACTCTCATAAACTTCACCTCATAGTTCTATTACATAACCAAATGGAGGAGGAGATCCATGTTTGGGAGTTATTACCCAGATTGTCTGGAATGCATACCTTTCTGGTTTGAGACTCTGTTGGTCCCCAAACATATCTGTGAAATAGACCAGTAACTTAGCCCTAGGATAGTTCTCCCTTAGGAATTCAAATACAGGAGTGAATGCAGTACCTCCACCACCAGATGGTTTGAAGTCTGATAGTTTGGGGGAACCAGAATAGTAGTCCTCTGCCTCATGTACCTTTGCATCACATGTTATGATGTAGAAATGGGCACCATGGATTGTCCTATCAAAGTTCTCAATCTCAGTCATGAAGGAATCCAGTTCATCCTTCCCTATTGAACCTGAAGTATCAACTCCGAAGAATACCTCAACAAATTCCTTCTTCACACTTGGGAGGTAGACACCATAAGCCTGAGTTTTCTTACTTGGTCTTGTGTAGGTAAAGTCCTTTGGGATGGTAAGGAGGATCATATTTCTTAGGAGAATATTCCATGGAATCTTAGGTTCCAGTTCTGCTCCCCATCTCCTAGCTATAGTTGCTGGTAGTCTCCCAATACTCTTAGCATACTCAAATGCATCTAACCTAGCCTTATCTAGGTCTGGTTGTGGTAGGTCCTTTATGGATTGTGGGACATCCTCTCCCTGAATGTGAGCATCCCTTATACACTTCTGATCTCCAGGAGAAGATTGTGATCCTCTTCTCTTGTTCCTGTTAGGACAGTTCTCAGGAATACATGGTCCACTACCACATGGAGTTGGTACCTTCTCAGCCTTCTCCATAATGTCGTCATAGATCTCCTCTGATAACCATCCCTTGTACTTTCTATTTATTAGACATCCTGGTGGAACTTGGAATCCATCTTCATCCAGTATTAGGTTTGTGGCAATGTCAGTAGACAGACCCCATACTTGTTCTATTCTGTTCCCTACTCTTTCTCCATGTTTCAGGATCTGGTGGCAGACTTCATGAGCTAGGATAAAGTAGAGTTGGTCATCATCATATGCACCCAGTTTCTCAGGAATGTAGTAGATATTCCCAAATGGATCTATACCCATTGGAATAGAGACAGCAGGTTTTCCCTCCTTGTCGAGTATGGTGTTCTCATACGCTTCTATCATTCCATGGGTATCTACCATGAACCTCAGATTGAAGGAGAAGAGACCGAGAAATGGATGAGAATCCATTAGTCTGATCTTAGCCCTAATCAAACGATCTACTGGTTCTTTTTTGAATAGACTCAATATGGTAACCCCTTTGCTAACCTTTCCTTTGTATTACCTAAATGTGTTTTGTCCACTACCTTTGCATTGCCAGGTGACCAATATATCTCACCACATTCTGGACAACGGAAGACAGGGAAGTTAGTAGCTATGAGCTTCTCAAGTGGATCGCATTTACACAACCTAATCACCTTGGAAGGTGTCTTCCAAGTGGCTTTCCCATCTCTCTTCTTGGAGGAGGAGAGAATGGAAATACTATGAATGAAAGGAGCTTCATAATCCTCCAGAAAGGACATGTATCTTTGTCACAAAGGGTAACACCAGAATGAGTAAGAACACATACCTTTGAAGTTCCAAGTTCAAAGACGCATTCTTCCTCATTCCTAGGTTCTTTCTCTTTTTCTGGTTCAGCCCACATTTTCAAACATCCTTTTTATGAATTTATAGAAATCCTGATCAATTAATATTAAAATGATTCCCAATGGTATTGTTACAAAAGGTGCTGGAAACCACATTTCTTTTAGAAGTGGAAGTCCAATAAGACCTCCTACAATAAATCCAAGTCCAAATGCCCAAGTTCTCATTCCTCATCCTCTTCCTTCATGGTGAATAGCCACATTAAAGTTCTTATTCCAACAACTAACATAATGAAAAGGGATACTCTGAGAACCCATTCTGAGAGTTCCCAAGCAATAGGATCATGTGGTATCATACAACTATCACTAGCTCCCATTTATTTCCTATTCTGAAGCAGGTATCACATACTCTGCATTTGAGTACAGTTCCAGGAAGTAAGTTTGCTATTCCTGGGATTTTGACCTTTCTACCACAATGAGTACAGAATGTTTTCTTCTCATCCTCTGGAAGGATGTATGTATCTAGGTCATTCACTACCCTTGCTATTACCCTAGCCTTTACTACCCTAGCAACTACCTTTGAGAATTTTCTCATTCCCTATCCCATACCCTAACTTCTTCATCCATATTTCTCAGAGTTTCCTCATGATCTTTGAACCATGAGAAGACAATGGATGGTGCCATCTGTGAAGCTGGACCTTCTCCAAGTTCATCTACTTCCTCAAACAACTTCTTGAGGTGTAGGGAATGAACCTGGTATGTCACTTCTGGTTCATATTCCATTTGAGCATAGTACTCATCCATTGCTATGAGGGATTCCTCCTCAGCAACACAGTTATCCTCACAGTTCCTAGCTTCCTCCTCAGTCTCATAGTATAGCTTACAGAACTGACACTGGTACATTGGTTCTGTAATTACCTTAACCATCTCTATCACCTTCTTTTCTTAGCATGACAAAATAAATACCAATTGGGTTCTCAGTCATCTTAACTGCTTTATATCCTGAACCCCATAATTTTGGATTGATACTGACATTTATAATATCCTTGGAGACATCATGCCTATCTACTCCATAGGAAAGGAACATAATTGGCTTCCCATCTACCTTTAAGTAGAAAACTCCTTGTTCTTCTACTAACTCCATCACATGTACCTCGTCATGACATTTGCTATATCTGGATAGTAGGACTCTTCCTCTATCTGATCTTTAACCGACTCAGCCAACCTTGGGAACATCATTCTCAGTGCTAGGTATCCCATCTCAACTAGATTATGTCCTGCTATCATCTCCCTCAGGACCTTCATGCATGGATTCACATTTTTGAAGTCGTCCCTATGTGAGATTGCATATTCTGCTATTGAGGATGTTAGGGCATACTGAAGATCAATTGCTAGTTCTGAGTACTTCAACATTTTAGGCTTCCTGAAGAGATCCTGAAGTCTTGGTAGTTTGTCCCTATTCCTTACAAATGCTACAAGTTCCTTAGAAGCTCCTGGACCAACAGCAGTTCCAAATGCCATCTCTGATCTCTTAAGGTTGTCAAATCCTACCTCATATGCCATGTTGGAACAGAACTCCCATGTTCTTGGATTTGGTTGGGCAGGGAATGGTTTCTTCACATCCCATGCATTAAGGAGGGATCTCTTCCAGTTGAGGAATCCTATCACAGTTGGATGTACATTTGCTGTTATAGCCCATGTTGTCCATTCCTCAACTGTAGGACTCCTAAGTTCTATGTGATCAAATCTACTCTCAAGAGCCTTAGGCATAGGTACTACTCCACACATATCTTCTGCTCTGTTACCAGCAGCAAATAGTGAGAATCCTCTTGGTACTCTGTATCTCCCAAGGCATCTCCTCAGGAAGAGTTGGTATGCTGACTTCTGGTTGATTTCAAGAGCAATATTCAGTTCATCAAATAACCAAACTCCCTGACCTCTGGATGGAAATTCTGATGGAGGACACCACCTAGTTACCATAGATACTAAGTTGTAGTCTCCAAATTGGTTACTATGAAGTGAGGTAGCTGGTATCTCCAGTAACCTGTCTCCATTCTTAATTACTGCATAGACCCAAGGAATTCCCCTCAGATCTGATGGATCTAGTTGTGCCAGTCTTGTGTCTATGAAGACAAAGAACTCCTCATTGTTTATTGCTTCTGGGTTGTCTGAGTATTCTACGTATTCCTTGTTAATGTCCTCTGCTATCTCCTCAGCAGCCTGTCTGTGTACATCTGACTTACCTATGCCTGGACCTCCCCAGGTAAACATAGGTTGCTGGATCTTCCAATGGAGCTTAATTAGTTCCTTAAGCTCCTCATGATTAACCGTACCCAATTTGAGTTCGGATATACTCTTGGACATATTATTCTCCTCTACTTAGAATTTCTCTCATTACACGATTTCTCATCTCAGATACTTCCTCGTTATCAATTAACCTACCAAATGTTGGACTATTCTCAACTATCCTCCTGACATCAAGGTGGTAGTTGAGAATGCCCAGTAGGAAAGAAAGACTTCCATTTTCATCCTTCTGATCTATGATTTGATCAAGCTCCTTCTCTTTCACTGGGTCAAACTCAATATAAATTGAGGAATTACCCTTACACTGAGAACAGCATAAACTACTTGTATCCCAGTAGTTTACTGGCTCAGGACTTGTTGTAATTTCAACAACTTCTGGAAATCCTCCCCAAAAAGATATGGTATGGGTCTCCATTATCTGACACTCAAATTCAGTTGAGCCACACTCAGAACAAATGAGTATCTTCTCCAAGATAGCGACCCCCAGTAGCTATCTTCTTCTCCTTGGCTCAACCTTAAATCTCTCATTGTAGAGAGAAGAAATAAATTTCCTCCTATTTGTTATTCTTGGACCTTTTCTCTCCCTAGTGGAGGTCTTGGGAAGTTGTGGAGTAACATTCCTTACCTTCCCCGCTTTGGTGATACTTCCATGAGTTCCTCTTCCTGACCTTCTCCCACTCATTCTTCTTCCCCCTGCGTTATCTGTATTAATTGTTCTGAAGTGATTGTGATTTCATACTGGATTTCTACAAACATAAGTTCTAAGATTGCGAAAAGTAGCTTATCAATTAAGTTAAAGTCCATGTGGGGAAAGACCTTCTTAAGATTAACTGAGATATCATGTCTCCAAACAACTAGCTTGTCGAACACTTCAGATTCTATGATCTCCTTCTTGAAGTTATTCTTCATATTTTCTACATTAGCTAACCATTCCACTGCATCCTTGAATTCCTTCATTTGTCTTTAATCCTCCAGTTTGTCTTATTGTACTTGACCTCCCTATAGAGTTCCATTGGACAACCACTCCTGACTCCATAGGAATAGTTTGAGAAGCAATCGTCCTTATCGGGACATTTGGATCTCAACTCAAGGGGACAATCTGTATAACAATGATTACAACTACTCATTTTTATCTCTCCTAGTTACTTCTAACTTCCTCCTAAATAAATGGAATCTGATCTTATCTGTTCCAAGTTGCTGATAGTCTGGACATTCTGGATATGTAAGATCAGTAAGAATTTGTTCAACACTATACCCATTAATGTATTTTGAGTCGAATTCATCAATATAACACAGGACACATTTATCACATGAATAATCCTGATTTCCACATTCACAGGGTCCATAAGATGTGCCACATCTCCTACATCTCAGGTATAGTATTCTTGTTATCTTCTTTCCGTGGTTCTCTCTGTTTTCTTGATGATGACTCGATGATGAATCTGGTAATTTCTCTGAACTCCTTGAAGTCTGTGAGCTTAAGCTGTCTCCCATTCTTCTTGTCCCTCATGCCAGTTCTCCCTTATGAGTTGTAAGAAATAACTTTAACCACTTAAGGAGTCTGAGTTTCATTTCCTTAGTTAGGAAGGTCACAGCTTCTATCCCAGAGAATGTCTTCAACTCCCTCTTCCCAGTGGTAAGGTGCTCAAATACTGGTTTGATAATGTGACCCTTCACCACAGTATCAACTATCTGAACTAAGAATGGTTCTCTGTCATGATGGTATGCAACTAGGATCTCTCCAAGTTTCCATTCCTCTCCAGGTTGTTTTGCCCTTTCCCACTGTACTAGGACTTCCTTTCTAAGTGGACTTTTCTCACAGAGTTCAGCTAGTTCAAGTGTATTGTGCCAAGATTCACAGATTTCACAGACATAGTATTTCTTAAGTTCAGTTTCTTCTCTGACCATTACTCATCACTCAGTACTGATCTGAATACCAGCATCTTGAAGTCCTCTAAGTCATCTGGTACATCTTGACACTTATTGAATCTCATATGATAGATGTCACAGAACTCATCAAAAGTCATCTTCTTATCAATTCTAAATTTTGACTTTAGTGAGCATGAGATACAGCTTCTACATTGGTAGTCATCACAATGAGTATTATCACATTCAACTGGATTTCCACAGTGGGAGCAGATATGTTTCTCATCTTCGTAGGTTTCTTCATCTAGGAGGTAGTTAGACATATGATCACTTTGTCAAGGACGGTTCGAGCTAAAGAGGGATTCATCCTATCCTAAGATCCCCCTACAGTCTATTCCAAGAAAGACGTACAACCTAGAGTATGATCACTAGGTTAGAACCCTCATGAACTTGGTTATTCGGATGAAAGAATAGCCTCATCCACCTTTTCCCTGTCCTACCCTTTCCCTGAGAAACCTACCTGATGTATAATCCATACTTCATAAGTTTAGAACCTAAGAAGTACCCAACTCCTATTCCAATAATGAGTCCAACTATGGTTACTATCCAGAATATGAGATCAGTCTTTCTCTTCCATGGGCAACTCATCTGGTGGAACCTCCACATTGAAGATATTCCCAAAGTTCTCTATTTCCTTTCCCTTCTGGAGCTTCCTTATAATTTTCTTCTGTTCCCTGTTATTCTTGAGCATTCCTATTATCTTCCTAGTGATCTTCCTTTGGTACTCCTTAGTATCACAGAGGTATTCCAAGGATCTTGTTAGTTGGTCAACATTTCTGATTTCTATCTTTGAGGCTTTCTGGAGATCTTGATGTCTCATGACATTAACTATCTGAGACATAGCCCTATCCATGAGAATTGTGATCTCATTCATGATCTCTAGTGGATCTTTCAAAGTCTTAGTTACCAACTTCCTCTAACTCCTTAACCTTAATAGCTCTCTTGAGATCACTAAATTCCCTGTACTTAACTAGCTTCCCATTAAGGAATACCTTTCTCTCTCTTGAACAGACGGGACATATGAACACATTTTTAATTGTTTCTTTATCTTCTAGGTGACGCTGGAATGTGAATGACTTATATCCGCATTCACAGATCATCATTACGTGAGGGAACTCATTAAGGAATTCCTCAAGGTCTTCTAGGTACATTTCTGGCATCATTCTCTGTCCCATCTCAATTTCAGGATCTATCCTGCCAAGTTCAACATTACAGAGGTCCAGAACCTTGTCTATATCAGGATGGTGTTCTTCCCAAGTCTTGTTTGGTACTTTTATTAGGATGAGGAGGGACAATCTAATTTTCCTCTCCATTTCTGATAGATGTGGTGTTTCCTCAGTTCTACCTTTACTTCTTCTGGTACTAAGATCATAATTGGTACATAGAGTCCCATGAACTGATCTCCCTCTGGATCATAGCTCTCATACAGGTCTTCAATTTTCATTCTTCTACATTCCTCAAGTGCTTTCTGTACAGATTCCCATTCTCTAACGTATTCAGGTTCACAGCACATCTGGGTGTCCCAGTAGAGTAGTATTGCCTTAGGATAGGTTACATTTGGTTCACTCATTACTATCTCATCTCGTACATGCAGGTTGGTAGAAAAAAAGAGGGGAAGGAACTTAGGGAGAACTGGGGACACTAAGGAATATTCCAGGCTCAGATCCTAGCATGTAGGTAGGTAACTTACCATCCCACTCTAGGAGGTAGAGGTATCTCACATAATCTGAAGTTATTGAGTTAGCAATCATCTGGATAGCATCAGCCTGTGCTTGAGCTTCTAGAAGGATTCTCTGTGCTTCGCCCCTAGCTTCAAGTATCAGCTTCTGGGCAGTAGCATTTGCTTCTATGACCTTCATCTTAGCCTGAGCCTGTTGTTTTACAATCTGCTGTTCCTGTTCCCATCTTACTTGTTCCAAGTAGTTCTTGGCTCTTAGTGCATCCTGTTGAGCTACCACCTTGGCTTCTATAGCATCATTGAAGTCCTTCTGGAACGCAAAGTTGACTATGTTTACAGTCTGAACCTCTATACCATATGGAGCTAGAGATTCCCTTAGTTTAACTGTTAAGGTCTGAACTACTATAGGTCTGTTTGTTATCAAGTTCTCAGCATTGTAGAGGGCAGTAGTAGCCTTAAGATCTTCCTGTATTACAGGTCTGAGTAAGAGATCATGATAGTCCCTTCTCATGTTCTTGTAGACCTCAGTAGCCATACCTGGGTTTACGTTGAAGTGAACAGCTAATGTAGTGGTAACTTCCTGTAGGTCCTGAGAAGCAGTACTTTCTGTTACCTCTTCTTTCTCTAGGTTGACCTTCATCATTACCACACTAGACCAAGGTGCAGTAAAGGTAAGTCCCTCACTCCTAGGAGTAGGTTCAATCCTACCAAAGGTAACAACTACACCTCGATGTCCAGGTGGAACTGTATGTACCATTGTCATTATAACTCCAGCACAGATTAGAACTATTATTAGTACAGATGCAATAATACTTCCTTGTCCCCGATCCTTCCTAAGTAACCAGTCTCTCCGACCACCTCTTTCCATTTCTTTTTTCTCTACAGGTATAACCTGCCCATTTCCTCAGGTTTCCCATTTGACTGGGAGCCTCTGTAGAGATCAAATTAATTTACTCCTTAGGAGAATTTCTGGAATTACTTGTTCTTTTACTAATAAGAAGACATCTATCTCATGGACTATCTCATGCCCAATTCCATAACAATTTCTCAGAGTTCCCCAACAAGTTCCATCTGTTTTTATAATTCCAATTTTAATATGCTTAGGTTGACCTTGAAGAATTGCTACTCCAGAAAGGTAAACAACTAAGTCTCCTATCCTGTACTTTGACTTAATAGATACCATTTCTTTCTCTTTTCCTTAGCTTCATTGATTAATCCTGTTGGACTGATAAAGTAGTTCTTTTCCTGATTAATCTCAATAATGTGGTTGACAAAAGGATCTTCTGGATTGTCCCATTCAAAGTTAGCTCTTAGAACTGCTCCCCTTAAGCTATCATCTGTAGCACAGTGCTCCTTATGTTTCCTGATCACATCTCTGAGGAAGTCATCAATATATATACCTCTCATATTGTCTATGATAACTTCTGGTTCCCTTCCAATTAAGAAGAACTGTTTAGCACAGCAGACAAAACAAATACAGGTATCTCCACACTCAGGTTGTTTGTTACAAGTTACCTCTTTTCCACATACTGGGCAGTTATGTGGGTGAATGGTTCCATCCATCCTCTATTAGTCCTCCACACTTTAAGCAGTAGTAATGGAGTTCATCGAATAGGTTACCATGGTGAACTATGTGAAAGGATTCTGATTCTTCACAGTAACACATGTCACTTTCTGGTAGGTTCTCAAACAGGACTTTGGTTAGGTATTCTATTACCTTAGCCAGTCCCCTTCTCTCTTCAATTCCCATTTTCTTAGACAAGTTTCTCTTACTCCATTTATAGGAAATCTAATTCAACTGGTGGTTTTTTAAATGGTTTTGATAGCTCATACCTGAGGAGTGTCTTTTTAAATTTAATCTCCTCATCTTCAATTCCTTTCCAACATTGAACAGCTAAGTCGTACCATTGTTGGTGGGAGTAATGATGACTTGGATCCCACTTTCCAGTTCTTAGATTTTTAGATATTCCAATAGCAAAACATGATGGACAATAACATTGCTCGATATGAAGAGATTCAATTAGCCTACAACCATTGCATTTGAATACTATCCCACAGTTCTTACATCCTCTGTTAAAGATTTCCATGGACTAAACCCAGAGTAGCAAGTTGACTATCTGAAAGTTGTGATATAAGATCTTCTATGAATTTCCATTTCCTTAGAATGAATCCCTCACAGGTTTTCATTCTATCTATGTGAGTTAGCTTAAGATGGTATGAATAGGAATAGTTTCCAGAACCTAAGTTTCCCCTGACTTCAAGTTCCCCTTTTCCTATGATTTCATTACAGAACTTACATTCAGCCCTGCCACTTGCTTCTTGGATACTTATTGACAATGGATAACTCGCCCTCTGTCACTCTGTTGGAATTATCAGAACTAGATTTTCAAACTTTCCTCCTTTCCTTTTCCCCCTAAGGAGTTTTGAGATCTTACAAGTCTTACCCAGAATGTTCTGGAGAGGCTTTTCTTCAAGTTCATCCTCAATGGTAAGTCTAATTCCCTTACCAGCGAAAGAGATCTTAGCTAATGGTGATCCTCTCCATTAGAATTTCTGAAGGATCCTTTTCCTTAGGTGGTTTTGGTTTGAAGGGTTTCAGTTTGAATAGGGAATTAAGAGCCTTTGGAATTTCCCTTTCCAGAATAGCTCCCCCTCCATAATTTCTTTCTGTTAGTTCTATTGCCTTCTCTGAGTTTCCATCTATGACTTTGATCACACCTTGTTTGGATGACCAAACATAGAAGGATCTTCTTCCCAGTGATATTTTCCTCAATTTCCTACACCTGAACCATCTTTTCACTTAGGTCAACAAAGAGGACTTTCTGTTCCTCTAACCATTCTGCTCTGTATCTCCCAGTTTCCAGATTGAATAAGTTCTTAAGAGATATTACAGTAGAGTTAGCAGAATATGTAGGATTATCATCGTTTGGTACAAATACAGCTATCTTATTTTCTTCATCTACAAAAATATCCATTCCCTTCTTGAAGTATCTATTCCTGTAGAAAGAAGGGACTGAGATTCCACTTTTATTTACACTGATAGACTTAGGATCTCCCAGAGTGTATCTTGGCACAAGGATCTTGAGGTTAGATAGTAGGAATTCCTTAGTTCCCATTTTCACAGTAACTACTGGAGGTCCCTTCTCATGGATCTCAAGTTCTATTTCCTCTTCCTCTTCCATTTCCTGTTCTTCTTCTAACGTCAAAACACCCACCTCTTATCGTCTTCTTGGATAGCATTAATTATTTCAGAGATATTAACAGGGTAAAAATTCCATACATCAACTGAAAGATTAACTGTGATGTATGGTCCCTGTCTTCTCACTTTCCATAGGTTATGAACATGACCACACAGATTGTACTTGAAGGTATTATGTGGTTCATGTTTAAGGTACCAATCCCAACCTCCATAATTAATAACAGCCTCAGTTAGGATAGACTTAACATCATTCTTAGAATCGTGATTTCCCCTAATTAGGATTATATTTCCATTTAATTTGGAGGAATAATAATTATAACCCTTGAGTATTTTCTCAATTATTTCCCCGTCCTTTTCCATAATCCTAGATTTTCTAAAACAAAAATCTCCCAAGTGAAAAACTACATCGTTTTCCTTTACCCTCTCGTTCCATCTTCTAATTAGTTCTCTGTCCATATGTTCCAGAGAATGAAAGGGACGATTACAATAACCTATAATTGCCTCATGATTGAAGTGGTGATCTGAAGTAAACCAATTGGTGACCACCTTAACTTCAATCCTATTTTTCCCATTTTCTGGGTTTCCCTTTTCCTCTTATCCCTTTTCAGTATAAATTTTAGCTCTTACAATACCGAGATCCTTTTCAAGGTACCAAGGAGGTTTAGTTTCCTCTATTCTGAAACCATGATGTTTTGGGTATCTTATCTTAAGGAGCTTAGAAGCCATTTTCAGATCAATAGCATTTATGAATCCCTGAGCTACAATAGTTGAACCTAGATTAACCTTGAACTCAAAACACTTTCCCATTTTCTAATCCCTAACCAAGAATTACCTGATCACATTCTTGATCTATGGGGCAGGATTTACAAGGAATCAGGCTTATCCTATCATCTGGATGAACTCCAGATCTTCTTAGCGGTACAATACATCTAACTCTTTTAATTTCCTTTTTTAGTCCTTCAGTTATTATGTCTTCAGGATCTACGCCTCGATTTTTCCTAATCTGTATTTGTCTGGCAATTCCTTTTACTTGTTTTATTACCTTTCTCGCCATTTTCCTAATTTCCTTCTCAGAAGGAAGATTTTCTGTGTTTCCTGATAGATTCATTTTTCCCACCTTTTTCCTAAAATAATCATAATTTAAAACCTAGTTCTGACTATTCCAAATTTAAACTAAAGAAAAAAAGGATAGTTACCCTTAATAGCTATCCCTATTCTTCAATCTTAACTTGAAAATTTTTACAAATTACTCCGTCTTTTTCCATTGAAAGGAAAAGCTGACAGGTGAAACATTCCCCAATTTCCTTTTCAATTTGATCTGATTTACACAAAACCTTTTTGATTGTTCTATTTTTCTCTTTTCTCCAATACGTGAACCTTCTAAAAATAACCTTAGGTTCAACCCTTTTCCTATTGAGAACCCTTAAAAAATCTTCTTCATTAGGTTCAATATATTTATCGTAAACCTTTTCCAGAACAACTTTAATCCCTGAGGATAATTTGATATTACTTTCCCAACTCTTATTGAGAAGATCGGAAATTGTAAAATCAGCTAAGAATTTAAAACCCTTTTCCCTACTGTCAAGTTTATAAATTCTAAGAAGGAATGCCCCCATAAATGGTTGTGCTATTAATTTGTATTTTCCAACCAATAAACCAGTTACTGAAAAAATATCGATCAAATTCCATTCTAAGGAGGGTGCCCCTAAAGAATTTAAGAGCTTATCAAAATCAGGGTTCCTTTTCCTTAGGATCTCCCTGCTTATGATAATGACCGACATTTTTCCCCATTTTCCTTTGGACGGGGAGAGAAGGACCAGAACTTAAGAACTATGAAAAAAAGAGGGGGAGATTGTTAAGCTGTTTCCTCTGGGGTTTCCGTTTCCTGATCTTCTTCTGGGGTTTCTTCTTCTTCTGGGGGTGGTGTGTATCTTACGTGTACGCCTTCCCCTTCCCAGTTAGGATTTAAGATAATGAGTTTAAGGACATCAGCTAAGGGTTTTCCACTTACCCTTAGGTATGTTCCGAATTTGGGGGATCCCTTTTTCCTTTCAGGTTCCTTAAGGATCTGGGGGAGGTTGATCCTTAGGGCTATAGCTTCAAAGGATTCTCGGTCTATTAGAATTGGGTGATGCGTCTTGTAGTTGAACGGGAGGTTTACCATATCAAGATCTTCTTGAGTCTCCGCTTTTAGTTCGACCTTTTCATCTCCGATCTGTATGGACATATTTTCCTTGCTCCGTCTGCGCTCTCCGTTTGTCCGTAGGGGGAGAGGTGGGATCCATATAAAAGCGATTTCTTAAAAAAATATGTAAAAATCCAACCAAATTTGGTGTGATATTGTTTTTCCTTTTCAATTTTCTAACATATGCCTATGATTCAACAAATAGTAAGCACCCACTTTTTTAAAAAATTGGGGAAAAAAGGGGGGGAGTTAATAGATTTTCGTTAAGTCATCAATAGAGAAAAACGTCTTCAGATCATCAATGATTTTCTCAATTTCAATCTGTCTTAACTGTAGTCTCTCGATGTCGATTTGAAGATTTTCGATTAATAGGGTTTGTTCTTGTTTCAGTTTTTCCAGTGTCTTCAGATCCGTTATAGCTCCAATTTTTGCCTGTGTTTCCTCATGGCTCATTTTTCATTATCTCCTTTTCCTTAAGCTATACCACGCCGAAAACACAAAAATGATGAAAAAGCATAGACACACAAACACACAAGGGGAGGACATTAAACCACTTCTCCGATTTTCCTAGGTGGGGAAAAAGTAAAGGGGGGGATTTTCAGTCTGTGGGTTTTTGGTCCCTTAGATTTTCCATTTTCTGGGTCTTCCCCCTTATGTGGGTTTGACCGTCTGATCTGGGTTTCGTATTTCACATCAGAGAATTCGTTTTTGTAGTAGATCAGGATCTTGAAGATTTCCCCAGTATCGATCATTTTTACAATTTCCTTAAATTGGTTGTAATTTTTACACCTCACGCATATGTCCGTTTGTTTCTCTAAGGCTCCATTTGCTATGGTCCCAGTAAAATTTTCAGCATTCATATTTGATTTTCACCCTAAGAGCCATTGGTAAATAACGATTTTTGGGTTTTACCTTAACCAACTGTCTGGGGAGTTTACGACATACGGGGCACCGTGGGGGGAGGTCTCGATCATAGGCTCCTTCAAAAACATGACCACAGGGACACTTGAATATTTTATTATTAGTTGTCAAATTGGTTAATCTCCGAAGTATTGGTTTTTGTAGTGGTCTATAGCGAACCACTGATCACAAGGTTTTATGTTGTGTGCTGTGCTTAGGTCATCCCAGATAATCATCAGGATAAAGTTTAGTGCTTGGTTGTAGTCGTGAAAACCATCTAAGGAATTGGCAAGTTTTTCGATAAGTCTTTTCGTTAATCCCAGTCTGATCCTATTCTCTAAATTGTTTGGGTTTGGTTTCGACATAGGCAATTAAGGAGTGTGTTTAAGTTATTTAAAATTATCCATAACCTTAAATTAAACTGTTAAATTGATATTACGGGAAAAAATGAAGCTAGACACCACTAAACAAGGTTGGGAGAAGATCTTTAAACTCTATCAGTCAACAGCTTTGGAAGTCGTCTTTAATGAGGGAGAACAAACATCGGGGACCACTTGGGAAAGGGTTATCGAGATCCTAGGAAAAGGAGCAATTTCTAGGGCTTCGATAATTTTCTTCTTAAACGATATGGTAGATCTGGGGATCCTTCAGTTCTATGAGAGATCAGGGAAGGGAGGATTTCATAGGGTTTACTCACCAGCAATAAGCAAAGAAGAACTTAACGCCTTTATTGTTAAAGTCTTCATTGAACAACTTGAAAAGGTAATCCCTGAAACATTAGAGATCATTAAATCCCTATAGACTCCCCCTATTATCCAATTTTTTTTATCTAATTACACATTCAACAAATTACCCTTAACCTACTCCAAACACACACACTAAACCTAATCTCATTATCTTATACGGTCCCTTTAGTACAGTCTCTTAATATGTTAAAGTCTGTAGGTTAAGAAAAAAAGAGGATTAGTTTTTGATTAGGGAGTTAAGGATAAGTATTTGGGTGTCTCGGTCAAAGGCTTTTAGAATTTCAGCTATAAGGGTGATCTTCCAGTCTTC